>Ga0209537_1000013_pt1 | contig 186888 bp, 171 predicted proteins | sample BioPla4DNA1_FD_187698 | JGI IMG/M metagenome (GOLD analysis project Ga0209537, IMG submission 187698) | Biogas fermentation microbial communities from Germany - Plant 4 DNA1 (SPAdes) (version 2) | ecosystem: Engineered > Bioreactor > Anaerobic > Digestate | place: Bielefeld, North... | reverse complement strand
ATATCCTTACTGTGTTGTTCGTTTATGAAAATCTATTTTGAAGTCCCATGTGATGACTTCAGTTTTTTAGAATTTTCAGGGTTGTTTCACTGTTCAATTATCAAGGTTCATATCTTGCCGACTCCCTATCAAGCTTTTGTAAACCGCAAGGTTTTTTGTTGGTGTGGCGCGTCAGCAAAAATAATATTATCACATGGTAAAACCTTTGTCAATAACTTTTTAATCAAATTTTCTTAATTTTTTTAAAAAAGGCTACAACAATATATTCCAATTCCCAAAAACACTTAGTCCATCTCACCTTTTTACATAAAATTTAATTATTTTATTATTGTCAGACAAAAAGGATGTTCTATATATAGTACCTATACTTATATAGTTCTACTAATTATTTTTTTCTAGTTTCCTCTTTGTTGACCTAATAATTTAAGATACTACAATTAACCTATCCTTCAATCTTATAAGCCAAACATTATCAATCATCTATATCTTTAGTATCTTTTAGATTATTTAAAATTAACTTTGATCATCAATCAATTAATGTTTGAATTACAATTTAAGGGCTACATAAATACATTGATATATGAACTTTATCAAACTGCCGCTACTTTTTACATCTTGAAAGCTAATATTTTTGAATCTTGTTTTTTCAATTTTGAATACTTCTTTCTGATTGTTACTTATGTTTGTTATATACAAGATTATATACAAAAAAAGACTTCAAAGTTTTCAGTTTAATAACTGTCAACGTTTTAAAGTCTTTTTAGCGGAGAAAGAGGGATTTGAACCCTCGCGCCGGTTGCCCGACCTACGCCCTTAGCAGGGGCGCCTCTTCAGCCTCTTGAGTATTTCTCCAATTTCTGAATGGATATATTGTTTTATTTAATTTTACACGATAAAATTCGTGTGAACAAAAGTTAGTATATCAAAATCATTTTATTTTGTCAACTAATTTAATCTTTGATTTTATATAAATTATTCCCTTTTGAATCTATAACTACTATGGCAGGGAATTCTTCAACATATATTTTGCGGATTGCTTCTGTTCCTAAATCATCATAGGCAATTACTTCTGCTTTTTTTATACTTTTTGAAAGCAAGGCCCCTGCACCACCGATTGCCGCAAAATAAACTGCCTGATTTTTAACAATAGAATCTATAACTTTGTTGTCCCTATGGCCTTTTCCTATCATTCCCCTTAATCCTTTATCCAGTAATAATGGAGTATATTTATCCATACGACTGCTGGTTGTCGGTCCTGCAGAACCTATGACTTGCCCTTTCTTTGCAGGCGTAGGACCCATATAATATATAAAATTATCCTCTAAAGAAAAAGGTAGTTCTTCACCTTTTATTAAAGCCTCATACATTCTAAGATGGGCTGCATCCCTTGCTGTATACATTATTCCGGTAATATAGACATAATCTCCGGCTTTAAGTTTACTTGCTTCATCTTTTGATAATGGTGTGCTTATATATTTTTTCATAGCCAATCCCTACTTTTATACTTAAATATACGATTGATGCTATTATTATAGTATTCTGTTAACATGCCTGTTTACATGACAGCTGATATTTATTGCTACCGGAAGTCCTGCTATATGGGTAGGATAGGTCTCTATTTTAACACCTAGTGCTGTATTTTTACCTCCAAAACCTGCCGGCCCTATATTTGTCTTATTAATTTCCTCAAGTAATTCTTCCTCAAGTTTTCTTATATGAGCTTTATCAGAGTATTTATCTAGACTTCGCATCAAAGCCTTTTTAGCAAGTAGGGCACATTTTTCAAAACTTCCCCCTATTCCTATTCCCACAACTATAGGGGGGCAGGCATTGGGACCGGCTAATTTTACTGTTTCCAAAACAGCCTTTTTTATTCCCTCTACACCGTCTGATGGTTTTAACATATAAATACGACTCATATTTTCACTGCCAAATCCTTTTGGTGCAACAGTAATATCAAGCTTATCTCCCGGAACTATTTCATAATAGATAATTCCCGGGCTATTATCCATAGAATTTTTTCGAATAATAGGATCTGATACTACGGATTTTCTTAAATATCCCTCTTGATAACCAAGTCTGATTCCCTCATTAATAGCATCCTCTAAGGATCCACCCTCAATATGTAGCTTTTGACCTATCTTTACAAAAACTATGGTCATGCCAGTATCTTGACATATGGGTATTAACTCCTTTTTAGCTATATCTAGATTATCACAAAGTTGTCCTAGTACCAGCTTACCTATTGGAGAAGTCTCAGATTTATATGCCTCTCTAATACTAAGATCTACATCAGAAGCCAATTTATAATTGGCTTCTATGCACATCTCCTTTATATTTTTTACTATTTCACTGGTACTTATAATCCGCATGCTTATTATCATCCCCAGTATTATTACTTTAATCTTAAGATTTAACTATCGGATTGATTTTCTTCCTTTAATTCCTTCTCTAGATTTTTTATTATGTCTTCATCAGATGTAGAACTACTTTCTTCTCTTACTTTAGCCAAACTGGCAACAAATACATTTTCATCATCTAAATTAATAAGTTTAACGCCGGAAGTAATTCTTCCAAGAATAGAAATATCACTTACTAAAATACGAATAATAATTCCTTCTGTAGTAATAAGCATTATTTCATTTTCTTCATTAACAGCTTTTACCCCAACTACTTCACCTGTTTTTTCAGTGAGTTTATAGCACTTAACACCTTTTCCTCCCCTAAATTGTACCTTGAATTCATCTATGGCTGTTCGTTTTCCTAGTCCCTTGGCTGATACAAACAGAAGATATTCACCTTGAGTATCTAGCTGCATTCCTATTATCTGATCATCCTCATCTAAAGACATACCTATAACCCCCATGGATGATCTTCCTGTAGGTCTTACATCCTCTTCATCAAACCTGATACACATACCTTTCTTGGTTACTAGAAATACATCTTTTTTACCGTTGGTGATTTTTACTTCTATTAACTCATCCCCCTCACGAAGGTTAATAGCTATTAAACCGGATTTTCGAATATTTTCATAATCCTTAATTGGAGTCTTTTTAACCATGCCATATTTTGTTGCCATAAATAAATAACGGTCTTCTTTGTACTCTTTAATGGGTATAATAGCTGTAATTTGTTCATCAGGCATTAACTGTAGAAGATTAATAATGGCCATTCCTCTGGCTGTTCTACTGGCTTCCGGAATTTCATAAGCCTTCAGGCGGTATACCCGTCCTTGATTAGTAAAGAACATAATATAATCATGATTCATGGTCATAAGTAAATCTTCAATAAAGTCATCTTCAATAGTCTGCATTCCCTTAATTCCTTTTCCACCCCGATGCTGACTCTTAAAATTATCCACTGTCATTCGCTTAATATATCCTAATTTTGTCATGGCTATAAGAGTGGTTTCATTAGGTATTAGGTCTTCCATAGATATATCAAATTCATCATAGCTAATTTTTGTTCTACGTTCATCACCATATTTATCCCTGATTATAGTGATTTCTTCTTTGATGACTCCCAGTAATTTTTTCTCATCTCCTAAAATCGCCTTATATTCTTCGATTTTTGCTAATAATTCTGCAAATTCCGCCTCTAATCTTTCTCTTTCTAGTCCCGTAAGTGCACGGAGCCTCATATCAATAATAGCTTGGGCCTGTGCTTCTGATAAACCAAATCGCTCTATTAATCTTTCCTTTGCTATATTACCGTTTTGAGAACCACGAATTATACTAATTACTTCATCAATGTGATCTAGGGCTATTAGTAATCCTTGCAGTATGTGAGCTCTTTCTTCCGCCTTATTTAAATCATACTTGGTTCTTCTGGTTACAACTTCCTTTTGATGCTTTAGATAATATTCAAGCATCTGAAGAATATTAAGTACCCTAGGCTCATTATTAACTAAGGCCAGCATAATAACCCCAAAGGTATCTTGTAATTGAGTATGTTTATATAATTGATTTAGCAAGACATTGGCATTAACATCCCTACGAAGCTCTATTACAATTCTCATTCCATTTCTGTCAGATTCATCTCTAAGTTCAGTGATGCCATCTATCTTCTTTTCTTTAACAAGATCTGCTATTTTTTCAATTAATTTAGCTTTGTTTACCATATAAGGAAGTTCGGTAACAATAATACGAGGTTTTCCATTTTGCATGGTTTCTATTTCTGTGACAGCCCTTACTCTTATTTTACCTCTTCCGGTTCTATAAGCTTCTTCTATACCTCTTCTTCCGATTATTTCTGCACCGGTGGGAAAGTCCGGTCCTTTTATTATATCTAGAATTTCATCTATTTCTGTATCTCTATCTTCATCGATTTGATTATCAATAATCTTTAGAACACCATTTATAACCTCCACCAGATTATGGGGAGGTATGTTAGTAGCCATTCCTACTGCTATTCCTGATGTTCCGTTTACCAAAAGATTAGGATACCTAGACGGTAAAACCACAGGTTCTCTTTCTGATTCATCAAAGTTGGGATTAAAATCTACGGTATCCTTATTGATGTCGGAAAGCATCTCCATGGAGATCTTACTTAGTCTGGCTTCAGTATAACGCATAGCTGCGGCACCGTCACCGTCTACAGATCCAAAGTTACCGTGGCCGTCTATCAGAGGGTACCTGGTTGAGAAATCCTGGGCCAACTTAACCAAGGCCTCGTATATAGAGCTATCACCATGGGGGTGATATTTACCCATGGTATCACCGACAATACGGGCACATTTACGGTGTGGTTTATCTGGACCGTTATTTAACTCAATCATTGCATATAGAATTCTTCTTTGTACCGGTTTCAAACCGTCCCTTACATCGGGAAGTGCACGGGATGCAATAACAGACATGGCATAATCTATATATGATGTTTCCATTGTCTTTTTCAAATCCACATCCTGCACTTTATCGAAGATATACTCATCCATTGTTTTTCCTCCGCTTTCTTTCTTTAACGGGTAACTTAAGTAAGATCCCCGAAAAAACCAGTAATTTGCATAATTATCCTAATATTATTTTAAGATATAACTATATATCAAGATTTCTAACATATTTAGCATTTGCTTCAATAAATTCCCTTCTGGGTTCTACTTTATCACCCATCAGTGTTGTAAAGGTTAAATCTATTTCTGATGATTCTTCTTCATCCATTGTAACCCGCAGTAATAGTCTTTTCTCAGGATCCATAGTAGTATCCCACAGCTGCTCAGCATTCATTTCACCCAAACCTTTATATCTTTGGATTTTAACATTGTCTCTGCCTATCTCACTTAGAATTTTATCTAATTCAACATCGCTATAAGCATATTTTATATTTTTACCTTTTTCAATTTTATAAAGAGGGGGCTGAGCCATATATACATAACCTTGTTTAATAAGTTCAGGCATAAATCTGTAGAAAAATGTCAGTAGCAGGGTAGCAATATGGGCACCGTCCACATCGGCGTCCGTCATTATAATTATCTTATGATAACGCAACTTGCTAATATCAAAATCCTCTGATATTCCTGTTCCAAATGCAGTTATCATAGCTCTAATCTCATTATTTGATAAGATTTTATCTAGCCTTGCTTTTTCTACATTTAAAATTTTTCCTCTTAAAGGTAAAATAGCTTGGGTTGCTCTTGATCTGGCTGTTTTAGCTGATCCTCCCGCGGAATCACCCTCAACTATATATATTTCACATTTAGTAGGATCTTTTTCTGAGCAATCTGCCAGTTTTCCCGGAAGACCAGATCCTTCAAGAGCCGTTTTTCTTCTGGTTAATTCCCTTGCTTTTCTTGCTGCTTCTCTGGCTCTTTGGGCCAGCACAGCCTTTTCACAAATCATCTTGGCAACATTAGGGTTTTGCTCCAAGTAATATGTAAGCTGTTCGCTTACAATATTATCCACTGCTCCCCTTGCTTCACTATTACCAAGTTTTTGCTTTGTTTGACCTTCAAATTGGGGATCCGGCAACTTGATGCTAATTATTGCAACAAGACCTTCTCTTATATCTTCACCGGATAAATTAGCCTCATTATCCTTAAGTATTTTATTGTTTCTAGCATATTCATTAAAAGTTTTTGTCAGTGCATTCTTAAAGCCTACCAGATGGGTACCACCCTCCGGAGTAGTTATATTATTTACAAAACTATAACAGCCTTCAACATAAGTTTGATTATGCTGCATGGCTACTTCAACATATACATCATCTTTTTTACCTTCACAGTATATAATATCATGATACAAAGGATCCTTATGGCGATTTAAGTACTGGACATATTCCTTAATACCACCCTCATAATGGAATACCTTTTCTACTGTTTCCTCTTGTCTGAAATCCCTAAGAATTATCTTGATTCCTTTAGTTAAAAAAGCCATTTCTCTAAGTCGTTGCTTTAAGATATCATAATCAAATATAGTTTCTTCAAAAATTTCTTTGTCAGGAAGGAAAGAAACCTTGGTTCCTCTTAAATCTGTTTCTCCAAGTTCCTGTAATTTCATTAAAGGCTTACCCCGTTCATATTTTTGATGATATTTTTTTCCGTCTACACATATTTCAACTTCCAACCACTCTGACAGGGCATTAACTACGCTTGCTCCAACTCCATGCAAACCGCCGGACACCTTATATCCTCCGCCGCCAAACTTTCCTCCTGCATGTAGTACTGTAAAAACAACCTCAACAGCAGGAATTCCGGCCTTATGATTGATACCAACAGGAATACCTCGGCCATTATCAATTACCGTAATAGAGTTGTCTTTGTTTATATTAACCTCTATTGTATCACAGTAACCTGCCAATGCTTCATCTACCGCATTATCAACTATCTCATATACCAGATGATGCAATCCTTTGGAGGCGGTGGAACCAATATACATTCCAGGCCGTTTTCTTACTGCCTCTAATCCTTCTAATATTTGAATTTGATCTGCACCGTAATTATTACTCATATTTACTCTCCATTCTTCTTATGCAAAAGTTTATTTATTACTATTTTGCACTATATATTGCATTGATTGTATCATATATATAAATTTCCTAATTTGCGGTCTTAATATTAATTTTCACAGGAAACTGTTCCATTAGATACATGAAATATTTTATTATAATTAATCCTATTATTGATAAATTCTTCCAGCCCCGTACAGGTTATGATTGTCTGAATATCTCCGATGCTGTTAAGCAAATAATTTTGTCTACTTCTATCTAGTTCCGATAAAACATCATCTAATAAAAGAACCGGTTTATCTTTAATAACCTCTTCTACCAACTGAAGTTCAGCTAACTTTAATGATAGTGCAGAGGTTCTTTGCTGTCCTTGTGATCCAAATTTTTTAATGTCCATTTTACCAAATAAAAATGCCATATCATCCCTATGGGGACCTACATTGGTCATTTTTAAATATAAATCTCTCTCTAATGACTGTTTTAATTTTTCAGGGTATTCATCTAGCCTTACATTTGGTTCATATTGAAGTGTTAGTTCTTCCTTTCCTCCGGTTAGTTTTTTATGTATCGGATAAATCAACTCATTAATTTTACGAATAAATGAATTTCTTGTGTTAATAATAACACTACCATGTTCTATTAGTTTAGCATCCCATATATATAGTGTACCCAATAAATCCCTGTTAAAACTTATTTGCTTTAACAGATGGTTTCTTTGGGCTAAAGCTTTATTATAATTAGTTAAATGATACATGTATATTTTATCTAATTGACATAATTCTAAATCTAAAAACCTTCTTCTTTCCCCTGGACCATTTTTTATAATATTTAAATCTTCAGGAGAAAAAAACACAAGGTTTAGCATTCCAAACAATTCACCTTGTCTTTTAATGGGGATACCGTCAATAGCTACCCCTTTGGCTTTATTTTTCTTTAAATGTATATCTATCCTATGAGTTACCTGATTTTTCTCAATATTTATTCTTATATGAGCTTCATCTTTGTTAAAACGAATAATTTCCCTATCCTTACTTCCTCTATGGGATTTTGTAGTTCCACCAAGATAAATAGCCTCTAAAATATTGGTTTTTCCCTGAGCGTTTTTCCCATATAATATATTGATACCACTATCAAAATCTAAATTAAGATGCTCATAATTTCTAAATTCTTTAAGTTCCAATGACTTTACAATCATTCTTACACCATCGTTTCTTCCTGATTCAGCAGATACCCATAAATTTTTTATATTAAAATTATTATTTTATAATCTTTATCTTCTGTCCCCTATATTCTACAATATCACCATCATGGAGTTTCTTACCCCTTTGTATTTCAACTTGACCATTCACCTTAACCATTCCATCTAGTATCTCAGATTTAGCCAAAGAGCCGGAATCTGCAAGCCCTGCAGCCTTAAGTGCTTGTCCAAGCTTAATATAATCTTCTCTTAATTTAATTTCTATCATATAACCTCCATCTTTATACAGCAAATTAATCCAAGAAAAAAACCAGCTTAAAATGATTTTTTTCTTGAATTTATTATAAATTTTTACATATGGTTAAGGTATTATCTTAATAATATTATGCCCCAACATTTATATTAACAGGTAATATTAAATATATATAACTTTGCTCCTTATCACGGATAAAGCATGGAGCTTTAGGATTTATTAAGTATATATCTACTGTTTCATCATCAATTACTCTTAAAGCATCCATTAAAAATTTAGGGTTGAAGCCAATAACAATGTCTTTACCCTCCATTACAATGTCTACATCTTCTTTCATAGATCCTAAAGATGTATTAATATTTAACTCAAAATTATTATCACTGACACGAATAATAATTGGTTTCTTGTCATTTTCTCTGATTAATAGAGAAGCTCTTTCTATACAACTAAGTAATTCTTTTTTATTTATTGTAACCTTAGTCTCATAATCACTAGATAGCATCTGATCTATCCTGTAATACTCACCATCAATAAGCCTTGTTACAACTAATGTATCATCAAATTCAAACAAGGCATGCTTATCGGTAAAGAATATATTAACAAAAGAATCTACCTCTCCTGATAATATTTTGCTAATTTCATTTAAGGTCTTACCGGGAATTATGACTTTTCTTTCTTCATATTCTTCTTTCATAATGATTTTTCGAATAGAAATTCTATGACCATCTAAAGATATTACCCTTAATTCATTATTTTTTATATCAAACAGTTCACCGGTCATAATCTTGTTGCTTTCATTATCTGATATAGAAAATACGGTCTGTCTGATAACTTCTTTTAAGGTAAATTGTGATAAGGTAAGAGGATTTTCTCTTTCTACTTCTTGAAGGGAAGGAAATTCGTCGCCTGATCTTCCGGATATGGCAAATTTAGCTTTCTCGCATATTATTTCTGTGGTGTAGTTCTCATCAACAGATATATATACTTCATTTTCCGGAAGTCTTCTTACTATTTCAGAAAAAACTTTTGCGTTTAAGGCAACTATTCCCTCTTCCATTATAGTACCCTTAACCATTGTTTCTATTCCAAGTTCCATATCATTGGCAATTAATTTAATTCCATAATTATTAGCTTCTATAATCAAACATTCCAATATAGGCATAGTTGTTTTAGTAGGTACGGCTTTAAGTACGATATTAACACTATTTAATAGATCAGATTTTTGGCAACGTATTTTCATTGTGTATAAACACCCTTCCCTTTTTTATATATATATAAATAAAAGATTCTTAGAAGTCATAGTAATAATAGCCGTGAAAATGTTGATATCTGTTATAAGGCCTTATAATACAAAGCTTTAAGCCTTTGATAACCCTGTAAATAAGTTAGACTTTGGATGTTGAAAAGAGCTAACTTATTAACAATCATTAAAGTTACATTTTATGGTTAAACATATTAATAACAGAATATCAACCTTTTATCAACAAGATATCACCGACTTATTCAGGATTAATTTTTTTAATAAGAACATCTACAGTATTATGTATGGATGTATCTTTTTGAATATCTTTAGATATCTTATCACAACCATGAATAACTGTAGAATGATCTCTATTGCCCAAAGCTTTTCCTATCTCGGTAACTGATAATTCAGTAAGACGCCGGCAAAGATACATTACAATCTGACGGGGATATGAAATTGCCCTACTTTTGTCCTTTGAATATATATCTGCAGGTGAAATGTTAAAGTGTTCAGCCACAATATCTACAATAAGATCAGGTGTTATAACTTTCTTCTCATTAGGAGAGATAATATCCTGTAATGCTTCTATAGCAAGTTCAAGATTAAGCTCTCTTTTCTTAAGTCTAGAAAAAGCAACAATCTTAGTAAGGGCTCCCTCAAGCTCTCTTATATTGGATTTTATATTGGTGGCAATATACTTTAAGACTTCCTCATCTATACTATATCCATCTAATTCTTCTTTTTTCTTTAAAATAGCCATCCTAGTTTCATAATCAGGAGATTGAATATCCGCCATAAGTCCATGCTCAAAACGGGAACGGAGCCTGTCCTCTAAAGTAAGCATCTCCTTAGGTGGTCGGTCACTGGATATGATGATTTGTCTTTTAGATTCATGCAAGGTATTAAAAGTATGGAAAAATTCCTCCTGTGTACTTTCTTTTCCTATTATAAATTGAATATCGTCAATTAATAGGATATCAATACTACGATATTTCTCCCTAAAATGAGTTGTTGTTTTCTTCTGTATAGCATCAATCAACTCATTAGTGAATTTTTCACTGGTAACATATAAAACCTTCATATCAGGATTCTGATTTAAAACAAAATGGGCAATGGAATGCATTAAGTGAGTTTTACCAAGTCCTACTCCTCCATATATAAAAAGAGGATTATAGATTTCACCTGGATTTTCGGCAACAGCTAAGGCCGCAGCCCTTGCAAATTCATTGTTTCCTCCAACTACAAAAGTGTCAAATGTATATCTAGGATTTAGAAAATTAGGTACTATCTTATTATCCCCGGAAGGAATTTTAGCATTCCTTTCAATACTTTCCATTTGACTGGCAAGAACAAATTTTATTTCGTAGGGATCATTCATAATTTCTTCGATGGAAACCTTCAATAAAAGCTCGTATTTATTACGAATGACATTTAAGCTGGGAGGCCCAATCCTTTCGTCATTAATCAATATAGTTATGACATGATCCTTTACATCATATACTTTTAAGGGCTTTAACCAAGTGTTATATGATACATCAGTAATGCCATATTCAGATATTAAATATTGTAAAATTTCATCCCATTTTTCTTCAATTATATTCTTCATTATAGCCTCCATAGATACTCACATATTAATATATTATAACAATTTTACTAATTTTTCAATGGTTATTATATGACTAACTTTTTAGACTTGTGGAAAAGGGGATAAATAAAAAAACAATATTAACAATAGTATAATGAGGATAAAATATAAAAAAACTACACATTAATAAAAATAAAACAACAACTTATCCACAAAAACATCAAAATTATCAACAAAATCACAAAAACACATATATAAATAGGAAGAAACACAGTTAAAAGGTAGGTGAAGTAAAAAGTTATCTACAAAATAACCACTTGACGTTCCACTTGAATGAGAATATAATAGACGTGATATTCCAAAATTGAAAAATTTAGATTAAGCTCGTCTTATATGGAGCGCCGGTACAGCTAAAGGAGGTGCGTAGATATGAAAATGACTTACCAACCCAAGAAAAGAAAAAGATCAAGGGTACACGGTTTCAGAGCCAGAATGAGCACAGCAGGAGGAAGAAAAGTGCTAGCTGCTAGAAGAGCAAAAGGAAGAAAGAAGCTATCAGCTTAATTTTTTAAAATCAGGTCGCAATATTGTGACCTTTTCTTCTATAAGTGAAACTAAGAAAATAGAAAAAAATTGTATAAGTGTATTATTATCAGAATAATGGTTATGGATAAAAATGAAGAAGACTAAATCGATAAAAAAGAATGTAGATTTTAGAATAATCTATAGTACCGGTAAATCATACGCAAACAAAAATTTGGTTATGTATATAAAAAAGAACGGATCAAATGAAAATAGGTTAGGAATATCGGTAAGTAAAAAAGTAGGGAACAGTGTTATAAGGCACAGAATTACCCGGCTTATTAGAGAAAGCTATCGATTAAATGAGGATAGCGTATTAGAAGGAATAGACATAGTAGTTGTCGCTAGAATAGGTGCCAAGGGAAAGAATTACTTCGAAATAGAGAGTTCATTATTACACCTTATGAAATTACATGGTATATTGATAAGGCATGAATCTTAAGATAGTTTTTTAATTAAAAGAAGGAAAAAAAGTGATTAAGAAAATTCTCATTTTTATAATAGGTCTTTATAAGAAATTTATATCGCCTCTTAAAAGAACTTCCGTTTGTAAATATACTCCGACTTGTTCATCATATGCAATAGAAGCATTAGAAAAGTATGGAGCAGTAAAAGGAATGTATTTGGCAGTTAGGCGTATTTTAAGATGTCATCCTTTTCATAAGGGAGGATATGATCCGGTGCCTTAAAAAATGCTGATGAAATTTTATTACAATCAGCGTCCCCAAGGAGGATTTAAATTGGAAGTTATATTTTTATTCGGCAAAATAGTGAACCCAATTGCAAGCTTGTTAGGTTTAATAATGAATGCAATTTATAATTTTTTTAATTTATTCGGTATAGAGAATATAGGGTTATCTATTATAGTATTTACATTCATTACAAAAACATTAATGCTTCCCTTAACAATTAAACAACAGAAATTTTCTAGATTACAGGCAATAATAACACCGGAGATTCAAAAGATACAAGAAAAATATAAGGGAAAAAAAGACGAAGCATCAATGAGAAAATTACAGGCAGAGACTCAAGCTGTATATGCAAGGTACGGAACTAACCAAACAGCCGGTTGTTTGCCAATGCTTATAACATTGCCTATAATGTTTGCCTTATATAGGGTGATAAATAATATTCCTGAATATGTAAGTGCTATTAGGGATTACTATACAATAGTAGGAACAGCCATAGAAACTCGTGGAATTGAAGTTTTGTCTGATATAGCATTAAACTATGAAAAACTAGATCTTTCTAACTTAAATAATATTATAAAATCTTTAGCTGCATTTAACACTTCACAGTGGAAATTATTACTTGATGCCGGTCTAAGTTCAGATGCTGATAATGCCATAAGAAGCATTATGAATGCTAATAATTTATTTGGCTTAAGTATAACCAATACCCCCAGTTGGAAATCAATATCTATAATTATTCCTTTATTATCAATGGGATTGCAGTTTGTTCAAAGTAAACAGTTAAATGTTAAGACAAATTCAAAAGATAATGTACCTAATCCTATGTCTTCTATGAATGTTGTTATGCCGATTATGTCTGGATTTTTTTGTTTAATGCTTCCAATAGGTGTAGGTTTATATTGGATTGCTAATAGTACTATATCTATAATTCAGCAATTTTTTGTTAATAAATATTTAGATAGCATGGATTTAGACGAATTAGTTGAAAAGAGCCAGGAAAAAGCCAGTAAGAAATATATGAAAGCTAAGCCTGCCGGAGAACCTTCTATTCAAGAGTTAGCGAAAAAGCAGACCAAGTCAATTGAAAGTGTTTCAGATAAGACCATGGATAATCAAAATGGAACTATGGACATAGACCAAGATGCAGAAAATGGTGAAAGTTCTTACAATCCAGCAAGTATATCTGAGATAGCAAATATTCTGAAACACAGGAAAGTAGAAAAGGGGGATAAATAATGGATTGGAAAGAATTTACTGCAAAAACTGTAGATGAAGCATTAACTAATGCCATGTTGGAGATAGGTACTACTGCAGATAATCTTGAATATGAAGTTATTGAAAAAGAAACCTCCGGATTTTTAGGTATATTCAGCAAACCGGCTAAGATAAAAGTTAGGCTTAAAGTTAGTGTGGAAAATACCGCAAGGGAGTTTTTAGAAAAAGTACTTAAGGCAATGAAAGTTGATGCAAGTATTAATATAACTTTAGATAAAGAAAATGAAATATTGGATATAAATCTTGAAGGTCAAGATATGGGTGTGCTAATAGGTAAAAGAGGACAAACCTTAGATTCCCTTCAATACCTTGTAAGTCTGGTTATAAATAAAAACACTGAAAAATATATTAAAGTAAAACTGGACACAGAAAATTATAGGGCAAGACGTAAAGAAACCCTTGAAAATCTGGCAAGGAATATATCTAGCAAGGTTAAAAAAACCAGAAGATCTGTTACCTTAGAACCTATGAATCCTTATGAAAGAAGAATTATTCATTCAGCCTTGCAAAATGACAAATATGTTGAAACATATTCTGAAGGGGAAGATCCATATAGAAAGGTTGTTATAAGTTATAAAAGATCTAATCGAGATAGCAGACCTTATAAGTATGGAAAAGATAATTCTAGAAATTATAGCAGAGACTATAAAAAGGATTATAGGGAGTACAAGGAAAGTAAAAAAAATGCTGTTTCAAATGAAAATGTATAAATGAACCAAATATGGTAAGAAGGGGTGTCTTAAAAGTAGACTTTACTTTAAGACACCTTTTTAATCATGTAGGATGAAAGGAGGAGATTTTATGAAAACAGATACAATTGCTGCTATTGCAACCGGTGCAAGCAGTGGAGGAATTAGTATTATACGAATAAGCGGAGATGAGGCATTTAATGTAATTGATAAAATATATCAGTCTAAGAAAAAAAACAAACTATTGTCCACAGAAAATAGTCATACAATTCATTATGGATATATAGTAGATGAAAATCAGATAATAGATGAAGTTATGGTTACCCTTATGAAAGCCCCTTCCACATATACAAGAGAAAATGTAGTAGAAATAAATTGTCATGGTGGAGTTGTAGTTACAAGAAAAATTCTAGAGACCGTATTAAAACATGGAGTAAGGCTGGCAGAGCCGGGGGAATTTACAAAAAGGGCTTTTTTAAATGGTAGAATTGACTTATCGCAAGCAGAAGCCGTATGTGATATTATAAATGCTAAGAATGAACTTGCTCTTAAAAATTCTATTAATCAGTTAAAGGGAAGAGAATTAGAAATTATACAAACACTTAGGGATGGAATTTTAAGGGATATGGCTTTTATAGAAGCAGCTTTAGACGATCCCGAACACATTAGTATAGACGGTTTTAGTGATGAATTATTAGTAAAACTAGATAAGTATTGTGAAGACTTAGAAAAATTAATTTCAAGTTCAAAAAATGGTAGGTTAATAACAGAGGGGATTAAGACAGTTATATTAGGAAAGCCTAATGCAGGTAAATCAAGTCTCTTAAATATTTTAGTAAGGGAAGATAGGGCTATAGTTACGGATATAGCAGGGACTACCAGGGATACTCTTGAAGAAACAATACAGTTAAATGAAATTACTTTAAATATAATCGATACAGCGGGAATACGTAATACAGATGATATTGTAGAAAAAATTGGAGTAAAAAAAGCAATTAATGTAGCACAGGAAGCCGATCTTATAATTTATGTAATCGATTCTTCAGCACCTCTGGATGAAAATGATGAACTTATTTTTTCTTTAATAAAAGATAAAAAGGCTATATTATTGTTAAATAAAAGTGATTTACCATCAAAAATTTCTGCAGAAGATATTAAAAAGAAGACATCAAATCCCATCATCAGTACCTCTTTTATTGAATATACCGGATTAGATCAGTTGGAGAATTTAATAAAAGACTTATTCTTTAAAGGTGAAATTACCATAAATGAAGATATCTTTATTACCAATCAAAGGCATATTGAGGCATTTAAATCGGCACTTGATGCCCTTAATATGGTAAGAAAGAGCATCAATGATGGTATGCCTGAAGATTTTTATTCTATTGATTTAATGGCTGCTTATGATGAGCTTGGAAAAATTCTGGGTGAAAATGTAGAAGAAGATTTAATTAATATGATATTTAGTGAGTTTTGCATGGGAAAATAAAAATTTATCTATAATTTTGTTTAAATAGAAAGGGAAAGGATATATGTCATACGTATACGAAGATTATGACGTAGTTGTGATAGGAGCCGGTCATGCAGGATGTGAGGCGGCTTTAGCCTGTGCCAGGTTATCATTAAAAACTATTATATTTACTGTAAGTATTGACAGTGTGGCAATGATGCCCTGTAATCCAAATATTGGAGGAACTTCTAAAGGCCATTTGGTCAGAGAAATAGATGCCTTAGGGGGAGAGATGGGTAAGAATATCGATAAAACCTATATTCAGTCTAGGATGTTAAATTTATCTAAAGGACCTGCTGTACATTCTTTAAGGGCACAGGCTGATAAGAAAGAATATTCTAATAGTATGAGAAAGGTAATTGAAAATACCCCCAACTTAACTCTAAGACAAGCTGAAATAGTAGATATTATAACAGAAGATAATAAAGTAGTCGGAGTAAAGACCTATTCAGGATCCATATATCCTTGTAAAGCGGTAATAATTTGTACGGGAACTTATTTGAATTCAAGATGTATATATGGTGATACGGTACACTTAACCGGACCGGACGGACTTCAGTCTGCCTTATATCTTACAGAATCTTTAAAAAAACTAGGAATTGAAATGTTAAGATTTAAGACAGGGACTCCTGCAAGGATTGATAAAAGAAGTATTGATTTTTCAAAAATGGAAGAGCAAAAGGGAGATGAAAACATAGTACCCTTTTCCTTTACAAATAAAGCTGAGGATATAAAAAGGGAACAGGTTTCATGTTGGCTTACCTATACAACAGCTAAGACCCATGAAATAATTAGGGCCAACATAGACAGATCTCCCCTATACACCGGAGATATTAAAGGAACAGGGGCCAGATATTGTCCTTCCATTGAAGATAAGGTGGTTCGTTTTGCCGATAAAGATAGGCATCAGGTATTTATCGAACCGGAAGGAAATTATACCAATGAAATGTATATATCCGGAATGTCTAGTTCCCTGCCTGAAGATGTTCAAGTACAGATGTATAGATCGGTACCGGGACTTGAGAATGCTAATATTGTAAGAAATGCTTACGCAATTGAATACGATTGTATAAATCCTTCACAACTTAAGCCTACCTTAGAAATTAAAAATATAGAAGGCTTATTTAGTGCAGGACAGTTTAACGGAAGTTCCGGATATGAGGAAGCTGCCGCACAGGGCCTTATTGCAGGAATAAATGCTGCCATGAAAATTTTAGGAAGGGAACCACTTATTTTAGATCGATCCCAGGCTTATATAGGTGTATTGATAGATGATTTGATAACTAAGGAAACTATGGAACCTTATCGTATGATGACATCAAGGGCTGAATATAGATTACTTCTAAGACAAGATAATGCAGATCTTAGACTTACAAAAATTGGATATAAAATCGGCTTAATTGATGAGGAACGTTATCAGGCATTGCTAAAGAAAGAAGAAAGTATAGAAAAAGAGATAAAACGATTAGAAAAAACAGTAATAGGGGCTAACAGTAAGGTCCAAGAGTTATTAAAAAGTCTTAATAGTACACCATTGACCACAGCTGCAACCTTGGCTGAGTTAATAAGAAGACCGGAATTAAATTATGAGTTGTTAGAAAGTATTGACCCGGAAAGAAAAGATTTACCTAAAGATGTAATTGAACAAATTAATATTAATATAAAATATGAAGGTTATATACTAAGACAGCAAAGACAAGTTGAGCAATTTAAGAAGATGGAAAATAAGAAAATACCTGAAGATATTGATTATAGTAAAATATCAGGATTAAGAATTGAGGCAAGACAAAAATTAGAAAAATTCAAACCTATATCTATAGGTCAAGCATCAAGGATATCGGGAGTATCCCCGGCAGATATATCTGTACTATTGGTATATATGATGCAACATAAAAGTAACAACAAAAAATAAATATTTGATTTTATAAGGGGTATAGTATATGGATTATGATAAAAAATTAGGAATTGAAGAGTTTGAGAAGGCTTTATCCGAACTTAAAATAAATCTTAGTGATTATCAGATTGAGCAGTTTATAAAGTATTATGAACTCCTTATTCATTGGAATAAGCTTATGAACCTTACATCAATTACTGATTTTATGGAAGTAATTAACAAACATTTTGTCGACAGTTTATCCATGGTTAAGGTATATAGGCCTAGTAATGAAAAAATACTAGATTTAGGTACAGGGGCAGGATTTCCTGGGGTACCTTTAAAAATAGCATTTCCAAATACTAAAGTTGTTTTAATGGATTCTCTTAATAAACGGGTTCGTTTTTTAAATGAAGTAATTAAGGAGCTAGATTTAGATAATATAATAGCTATCCATGGACGGGCTGAGGATTATGGAAGAGACAAAGATTACCGAGAAAGCTTTGATATAAGTACTTCAAGGGCAGTAGCAAAATTATCAACCTTATCGGAATATTGTCTTCCTTTTGTAAAAAAAGAGGGATTGTTTATTGCTTATAAATCAGGTAATATTTCTGAAGAATTGGAAGAAGCTTCAAAGGCAATTAAGGTTCTTGGGGGAAAAGTTATGGAAACAAAGGAATTTACCCTGCCTTTTACAGATATAAACAGATCCTTTATAATTATTAAAAAAAATAATATAACACCAAATAAATATCCAAGAACAGCCGGTAAACCATCAAAGGAACCTTTATAAATCTATTGAAAGGAGAACTTTAAGTGGTATTTGCAAAATTAGTTTCAAATAAGGAGAGATATGATGAGGTTAGTCAAATACTTCGTGAGGTATTTGTTAATGAGTTAGAATATGATGAGAAACTTGTTTTAGATATTTCAAATCAAGAGGTTTTTCATGTAATACTATATGATGGCTTAAAAGAGGATAAAGCTATTGCAAGCGGAAGACTTGAGATTATTAATGATAGGGCTTATATAAAATGGATAGCTGTTAAAAAGACCTATAGGAATAAAAAATATGGGGATATGATACTTCGAATTTTAATTGATAAAGCTAAAAACTTATCTATTCCTAATATTTATGCTATAATTCCTAAAGCTTTAGTTGAAATATTTAAGAAAATAGGATTTGATTATCCGGTAGAAAATATGAAAGATTATATTAATTATAATGAAAAAGATATTATAATGAAATATAATAACCAAGCATTAAGTTGCTGCCATAAATAGTAAATCAAAAATAATTTAAAAATTGACTTTTTAATTATGGAAAAATATTATATTATAATAAAAAAGTATCTTATGAATTTGATATTATTTCTGCTTCATGTTAGGATAATTATGATAAAAGAATACCATATATTATTCTTTATATGAAGGAGATTTTGACAATGTATGACAGTGACATTTTTCTAGAGGATACCGATAAATTAAAGAATTTTGTTAGTGGACTAATTAAAGAATATGAGAATAATTTAAAACTAGTTAAGGATAAAAGAAAATCATATTTGAATAAATTATCTGAGAAAGAAGCTGCTAGTTTTCTATGCATATCAAATAAAGACAGCTTATTGTTTCCGACTAGTTATAAGGGTATTAATATTGAAGAATTAAAATTAGAAATTGCAGAAATAGAAGAGGATATAAATAGGCTTACACATAAAGAGGAAAGTCTAAAATATGATATTATGCAATTTAAGAGGATAAGGGCTTTTCTAGAGGAAAAAAAGCAATTATACTGTAATTCAGATCATAAATATTTAAAAATACAAGAACAAGATAGGCAGAGAATAGCCAGAGATCTTCATGATTCAACCATACAGATACTATCTAGCTTAATACATAAAATTGAATTATGTACTAGGTTAGTAGATATGGATCCTGTACGGACAAGGCTTGAACTGATAACCATGACTAATACCATAAAAGAAGTTATCGGTGAAATTAGAGAAATAATTTATAATTTAAATCCTATGTCCTTGGAGGATTTGGGTCTGATAACAACCGTTGAAAGATTTATTAATCAGTTGATGATGAATCATGATATAAAGGTTAGTTTTAATTATAATGAAGAAAAGAAAGATATATTAGGCATTGTAAATTTGTCAATATTTCGCATAATACAGGAAGCTTGTAATAATGCAATAAAACATGCAGAGGCAAAATCCATAGAGATAAATATATTTTACAATGAAAAATATATTAATATATCGGTAAAGGATGACGGCAAAGGTTTTGATACTGAGTTAAAGCAAAATATAAAGAATGACAATTATACCGGTTATGGATTATCCTTTATGAAGGAACGGGTAAATCTATTATCGGGTAAGATAAATATAGAATCAAACATAAATAAAGGAACAATTGTTACTGTTAAAGTACCTATAACGATAAGTGAAGGGGAAGAGTGATGAGCAAACCAATTAATATAATGATTGCCGATGATCATTCTATGGTCAGGGAAGGAATTAAACAGATACTAGAATTAGATGGTGATATAAAGGTAGTAGCTGAGGCTGGTAATGGGCGAGAATGTATAGAAACATTAGATGATAGTATAACAGATGTACTTTTATTGGATATTAATATGCCTAATATAAATGGTTTAAAAGTATTACAGCATTTAAGAGAAAAGAAATCAAAGATAAAAATCTTAATATTAACTATTCATAATGAGGTAGAATATCTTATTAAGGCTGTCGAATTTGGTGTAGACGGTTATGTATTAAAAGATTCTAGTTCTTCAGTTTTAAAGAAAGCTATTTTTACAGTTTTAAATGGTGATACTTATATCCAACCGGAATTAAGGCCAATATTAAAAAGGCGGATGGATGAAAAAGCATCTAATGCCAGTTTAATTGAAAATTCTCTAACCAGAAGAGAATTAGAAGTTTTAAAATTACTGGCTGAAGGATTATTCAATAAGGAGATAGCTTATACTCTTAGCATCAGTGAAAAAACCGTTAAAAATCATGTATCTAATATTTTTAGAAAAATAAATGTTTCTGATAGAACCCAGGCTGCTGTATATGCAATAAAACATAATATAGTTGATATATTCTAGTTAAGGCCACCGGATAGACCGGTGGTTTGTCTTATCTTTTTAAATTTTATCATAAATAAATCACGTACTGACTTATAAGGTTTCTACCTTATATTTTTAATAAAGTTATCGTATAAATAAATTTGTTACTTAAATAATACAGCATATATTTTTATCATATCTAGTTTGGCTTTTATAAATAATTAGTATTTATATATCTTAGTATAATTCTATAAGTACCCTATCCATTAGCTTTGAACATCATTATTCTTAGCAATTCACAAAAATAAAAATATGATTTTATTTTAATACTAAACTATAGACGGGTTAAATATGAGAGGTATGAATATGTCATAATAATATAAAATTATTCATGTTTCACGTGAAACATTTTATAAAAACACATATTTTAAAATACGATCCTTTACAAATAAATTAATTATTCTTTAAATTAAAGTCTATTTTAATATTGTATGTAGATATATAATATTAATAATGTTATAATCAAAACATGATTTTCTACAAGTTTATAAATTAATTTAAATGTTTAGAAGGACGGTGTAAAAATGGGAAGGGTAATTGCAATCGCCAATCAAAAAGGAGGAGTCGGTAAAACAACAACAGCAATAAATTTATCGGCATGTCTAGCTGAAAGAGAAAAAAAAGTTTTGGCGATAGATATTGATCCTCAGGGAAATACAACAAGTGGATTAGGAATAGATAAAATTAATTTAGAAAAAACAATTTATCATATGATGATAGGTGATAGTACTTTTAATGAATGTCTGATTAATACCGAATTTGAGAACTTAGATATTTTACCTTCTAACGTAAACTTGGCAGGAGCTGAAATCGAATTAATAGGTATAGAGGATAGGGAATATATATTAAAGAGCCATATAGATAGGATAAAGGATGATTATGATTTTATTATTATTGATTGTCCCCCTTCATTAAGTACACTGACAGTTAATGCAATGACTACTGCAGATTCAATTCTGGTTCCAATTCAATGTGAATTCTATGCTTTGGAAGGATTAACTCAACTGATGCATACAATAAACTTAGTAAAAAAGAGATTAAATCCATCCTTGAAAATTGAAGGTGTTGTTTTTACTATGTTTGATGCTCGTACTAATCTTTCATTACAGGTTGTTGAAAACGTCAAAGAAAACCTTAATCATAATATCTATAAAACAATTATACCGAGAAATGTACGGTTAGCTGAAGCCCCTAGTCACGGTTTACCTATTAATATCTACGATTCAAAATCAGCAGGGGCAGATGGTTATAGGCAATTAGCTGATGAAGTGATTGAAAATGATAAATATAACTGATATTAAGATAATAGGGTAAATAAGATAATATATTAATGTAGTATAGTTTGATTTGATATTCATATAAATTTTTAATATATATACTATAATAAGAATATTGAAAAAAAATTGAACTTGTTTAAAATAATAAGGGAGGATAAAATGTCTGCTATTAGAAGAGGACTGGGAAAAGGACTAGATATTATGATACCGGCAAGGATTTCTGAATCAGAGTCATCTGGTAAAGATAATGTTTCACGTGAAACATTAGTGCCTATTCATGAGATAGAGCCTAACAAATCACAGCCACGAAAAAAATTTGATGAAGAAGCCCTTCAAGAATTAGCTGAATCCATAAAGCAATATGGAGTAATACAGCCTTTAATTGTACAAAAAAGAGATCGGTATTATGAAATTATAGCCGGTGAAAGAAGGTGGAGGGCAGCTAGGCTTGCGGGATTAAAAGAAGTTCCTGTAATTATAAAAGATTATAGTCCACAGGAAATTGTAGAAATAGCTCTAATTGAGAATATTCAAAGAGAGGATTTAAATCCTATAGAGGAAGCACATGCGTACCAAAGATTAATTCAAGAATTTAATTTGAAGCAAGAAGAAGTGGCTGAAAGAGTTTCTAAAAGTAGAACTGCCATAACAAATTCTTTGCGTTTATTAAAGCTAGACCATAGAGTCCAGCAAATGCTTATAGATAATCATATATCCAATGGACATGCCAGGGCATTATTACCTTTGGAAGATCCAAATTTACAATATGGAACAGCTTGTAGGATATATAATGAAAAATTAAGCGTAAGAGAAACTGAAAAGTTAGTCAAAAAGTTGTTAAAAGGTAATGCTGTAAAAGAGACAGCATCAACTAACGAGGATTCCTTTATATATAAAAACCTAGAGGAAAAACTAAAGAATATTATCGGTACTAAGGTTTCCATACATAGAAAAAACAAAAACAAAGGTAAGATAGAGATAGAATATTATTCTGACGAGGATTTAGAAAGAATAATGGACATGTTTTATAATCTAAAATAATAAATATTCTAAGAACTGCGGAGGAAAAAATGTACTGGTTAGAATTGGTTGAAGAAAACATTATATACATTACCATAGGCCTTGCCTGTATGCTTATAATATTATTTATTATCAATATTATTCTAATATCAAAACAAAGAAAATTAACAAAAAGATATAAAAAATTCATGCAGGGATCAAATGGTGAAAGCTTGGAAGAAATAATAAGGGAAAAGTTTACAGATATTGATATACTTAAATCAGACAGTAAGAAACTTAACCAAGAAATAGAAAAAATTAATGAAAATCTAACAATAACCTTTCAAAAAATAGGTGTTGTAAAATATGATGCTTTTAAAGAAATGGGTGGAAAATTAAGTTTTGTTATAGCCTTGCTTGATAAAAATAATGATGGTATAATTTTAAACTCTGTCCATAGTAGTAGAGAGGGTTGTTATACGTATTTAAAAGAAATAATAAAAGGAGAGTCATTCCTAGAATTATCAAAAGAGGAGAAGTCAGCATTAAACCAAGCTATAAATTATAAAACAATTATGGAATAGACGTAAAAGATGTAGTAGATTTGAAAGGAAAAAGCATGAGAATTATTTCCGTTGATTCTATAAAAGGATATGAACGTTTAGCTAAAGATATATTAAATGAGAATAATTCTGTATTAATGACAGCCGGAACAATAGTAAAAAAAGAATATATAAGCCGTTTAAAGGCATTAAATATTGAGTATATTTATGTAGAAGATGATATTAGTGAAGGTATTACTTTTGACGATAGCCTTGAGCATCAAATTGAAAAGCAATGTCTAGAGACTGTTAAAGAAATACTAAGTAAATATACATACCATTCAGATAAAGAATTAGAAGAAATTACGACAATTGCTGATGATATTATATATGATATCATGCAGAATCCAGACGTTATTTATAATTTATCTACCATTAGAAATAAAAGTGAAATGACATATTCCCATTCATTGAATGTATGTGCCCTTTCAGTAATATTAGCAATAAAGTTAAAGTTATCAAAGAAAATGATTAGGGATATAGCTATAGGTTGTCTTCTACATGATATAGGTTTTACATATATTACCATGGATTACAGTGACCTTATTATGGATAAATGCTCAGAGAAAGAACAAAAAGAAATAAAGAAGCATATTATCTATGGATATTCGGCTGTAGAAAAAATGGATTGGTTATCACCTGTATCTAAAGATATTATTATAAGTCATCATGAGCGATTGGACGGTTCGGGCTATCCTTTTCATTTAAAGGGAAATAAAATCAAAATAGGAAGTAAGATAGCTGCCGTCTGTGACGAGTTTGATAGCAGGGTATATGGTAATCTGTTACCAAAAATGAAAGTACATGATGCTATTGATTTTATAGTAAGTCAGGCAGAAGTCAAGTTTGATCTTGAGGTGGTTAAGGCATTTGTCGCCTCTGTTGCTGCATACCCTATAGGTTCATTGGTTATCACAAATAAAAATGAAATTGGAATAGTGCTTAGACAAAATCCAAAATGTCCTACAAGACCTGTAATTCGTATAATACAGGATGCAAAGGGTGATAAAGTAAATACATGGATTGAGAAAGATCTAACTAAGGAATTAACTTTATTTATTACTGATACAATAATTAACTAGACTTAATTGGCAAGATAAATAAGAAGTTGGCAACTTTACAAAAAAAGGATTGTAACTGCTAAAGGTTGCATCCTTTTTTATTGAGTCTATATATCATATTTGAATAGTTGCAGGATATATATTTATTATCATAGAATCTTTCTTGCAGATTATAATAAAGTGTGATATAAATATTATCACATGCTATAGAAAGAAGTTATTTTAATGACAAATTACTATATTATATAAATATTTTTTAATGAAAAGTAGGTGAGTATATGCACAGTTATTTGAGATCAATTGGATTTAGTAATATAAATAATAGATCAGAATTAAATAAATTAATAAATTTAGTTTTAGATGATGCATCTGATAGAAAAACAATACAAATAAACTATCAAAATAGCTTAACTGAATTATCAATGAAATTCGGTCCGGATTTTGGAATAACTCTAAGGGGAGAATATGATCAAGATGATGTCTTTCATTTAGATAATTACTATCCATTTTTATATGGTTACGGATCCAATGTGAAAGAGGAAGTATCTATAAATAAAAGGGTAGATACAGAGGCCTATACGGGAATGTGTGATGACTACCGTTTAGGAGTATCATTAATATTTTACCTTCAAAATGTTGCAGAGTATTTGGAAAAACATAACAATAAAAAAGACCTGCATCAAAATGTTCCTATTACACTGTCTGCTTTATCCTTAGAAGGTAGAATATTATTACCCATAGTTAAGGATGAAATTCAGGTAAAGAACCTTAGTGCCGAAAAAATAAACAGAAGTAATCTTATAGCAGAAGCAAAAAAAGGTAACCAAGATGCTATTGATAGTCTTACCTTAGATGATATTGATACCTATGCCATGGTATCACGTAGAGCCAAGAAAGAAGATATTTATTCCATAGTGGATACCTGTTTTATTCCCTTTGGTTCTGAATCAGACAATTACAGTATTATAGCCAATATAGTGGATAGTAGATTAGTTGTTAATTCATATACCAAGGAAGAAGTTTATGATTTAGACTTAATATGTAACGATATCACCTTTCGTCTTTGTATTAATAAAGAAGACCTTCTTGGTGAGCCCTTACCGGGAAGAAGATTCAAAGGAAATATTTGGATGCAAGGAAAAATAAACTTTTAAAAATTGAAAAATAAATTACTAAGGTTCTTGACTTAAAATTAAAGAAATAGTAGAATAAACATGTTGTCTATATGTGCCTGTAGCTCAGCAGGATAGAGCGTCCGCCTCCTAAGCGGAAGGTCGTGGGTTCGAATCCCGCTAGGCACGGTTAGCAATTTGTGACTGTTCCATTAGCAACTGTAAAGTAAAGCTAGTGGGCAGTTTTTTTTCGTTTAAACACTTTACTAAATTAAAGTAGGAAAGTAAATGGTGTTTTATATAGCATCAGTGTAAAAACCAACTTAGTATAAAAAATAAAATTTTTAAATTATATAAAAATAAATATAATCTTCACTTTACTTAATCTTTACACAATCTAAACATGAATATGGTTTCTAATAAATTTAAATCATGATATTTTATTCTTGACATTAAATACATTAAATAAATTAAATGAATTTAAGGAGAGTAAAATATGAGAAAAATATTAAAGAAAAAATTAATTTTTACGGCTGTGATTTTTATAATTAGCCTTATGGGAATTTTAACCGGATGCACAAGCAATAATAATGATAAGAGCATCACTGAAGATGAGGATATAAAGCAAGAAAATAGTAAAAATCAAGATAATAACTCTAAAAATGAAATTCTAAAAGGCAGTTTAACTATGTCCGGTTCTACATCTATGGAGAAACTGGCAAATATCGCATCAGAAGCCTTTATGATTAAGTACCCCAATGTTTTAGTATCTGCCGAGTTTGTAGGATCTAGTGCCGGTGTCGAACAGGTACTTACAGGAGCAGTTGATATAGGAAATGCCTCTAGAAGCCTTAAGGACAGTGAAAAAGCATCAGGAGCCGTGGAAAATATTGTGGCCATAGATGGTATTGCTGTTATTGTGGATAAAAGTAACGGGGTAAGTAATTTATCAAAAAAACAGTTGATTGATATTTATACCGGAGTAATTAACAATTGGAGTGAAGTAGGGGGTAAAAACCAACCTATTGTTGTAATCGGAAGAGAAGCCGGTTCCGGAACCAGAGGAGCTTTTGAAGAAATTCTTGAGATTGAAGATAAATGTAAGTATTCAAATGAAATTAACAGTACCGGTGGTGTTATGGCTAAGGTTTCATCTATACCGGGAGCAATTGGATATGTATCTATTGATATTATAGATGACTCGGTAAATGTGCTTGCCATAGAAGGGGTAGAAGCAAGTGCAGAAAATATTAAAGGGGGTAATTACTTATTAAGCCGTCCCTTTGTAATGGCTACTAAGGGTGAAATATCTAAGCAAAATGAAATTATACAGGAATTCTTTAGTTTCTTAGCATCAGAGGAAGGTAAAAAATTAATTGAAAGTGTAGGGCTAATACCTGCAGAGTAATTTTACTACAGTAAGGAGTTCTTATGAATAAGATAAATTTTTCTATCTATGGAAATAGTAAATCAAAAAGGACTGTTGAAAAAGCAGCAAGTATAATATTTACTGTCTGTGGTTTTATTGCTGTTATTGCTGTGTTTTCAATTAGCTTATATATGATAATCAGTGGAACACCGGCTATTTTTGAAGTAGGTTTAAAAGAAATATTATTTGGAACAGTATGGAGACCCGGTGGTTTAGAACCTTCATACGGTATATTATATGTTATCTTAACATCAATTGTAGGTACATTTTTAGCAATACTTATAGGAGTTCCTATAGGTGTTATGACTGCTATTTTTTTGGCAGAAACGGCTCCAAAGCCACTGGCTGCTATTGTAAAGCCGGCAGTGGAATTGCTGGCCGGAATACCATCGGTTGTATATGGATTATTAGGTATTTTGATATTAAATCCCCTAATGTATAAGCTGGAGATAATTTTATTTGCTAATTCACCAGATTATCAGTTTACAGGGGGATCTAACCTAATGTCGGCAGTTATTGTGTTGGCTATTATGATATTGCCCACGGTTATTAATATTAGTGAATCAGCTATAAGGGCCGTTCCTAAACATTATAAGAGTGCATCATATGCATTGGGGGCAACCAAGATTCAGACAATTTTTAGGGTTATACTTCCGGCAGCAAAATCAGGTATTGTAACTGCTATTGTTCTTGGTGTAGGGCGAGCTATAGGAGAAGCCATGGCTATCAGCTTGGTTGCCGGAAACGGTGCAAATTTTCCCCTTCCCTTTAATTCGGTACGTTTTCTTACAACAGCAGTAGTATCAGAAATGTCTTATGCCGCAGATACTCACAAACGGGTTTTATTTACCATAGGACTGATTTTATTTACTTTTATTATTATTATAAATCTGGTGTTAAATAAGGTAATGAAGGGGGGAGTAAAAAATGCAAAATAATAGTTTATATCAGAAAAAAAGTAGACCCTTGAATATCTTTATTCACCTTATTATATATATTTGTGCTTCATTATCAATTATTCTTTTAATAGGAATTGTAGCTTATGTGGGGTATAGAGGTATTTCTACAGTAAGTTGGGAATTTTTAACCAAAGAACCCAGTGCCATAAATAAAACAGTAGGAATTGCCGGAAACATAGTAAATACCCTATATATAATTATTATTACCCTAGCTATAGCCATACCTTTTGGTGTGGGGTCGGCTATATATCTAAATGAATACGCCAAGCCCGGAAAGTTGGTGAGGCTAATTGAATTTACTACAGAAACCTTATCGGGAATTCCTTCTATTGTCTTTGGTTTGTTTGGATATGTGTTTTTCGGAACAAGTTTAAAATTAGGCTATTCTATACTGACCGGATCCTTAACCCTGACTTTAATAATACTTCCCCTTATTACAAGAAATACACAAGAAGCTCTTAAAGCAGTTCCTGAAAGCTACAGAAGCGGAGCCTTAGGCATAGGGGCAACAAAATGGTATATGATTAGGACCATATTACTTCCATCGGCTATGCCAGGCATTATAACCGGTATAATTTTGTCTATCGGAAGAATAGTAGGGGAATCAGCAGCCTTATTATTTACTGCCGGAAGCGGATATTTGCTACCTAAGTTTGGTAGCTATGGAGAAGGCTTGATTAACAAAGTATTTCAGCCCGGAGGAACTCTTACTATAGAGTTATATTTAAGTATGGAGAAGGCAAAGTATGATACGGCCTTTGGAATAGCTTTTGTACTCTTAATAATTGTATTAGGAATAAATTTGTTGACTAAATACCTGTCTAACAAGCTTAATGTGGATAAATAGTTAAAATCTTTATATCAGTGGATAAATGGAGGATAGTATCTTGAAAGATAAGATTAGTACAAAAAATTTAAATTTATATTATGGAACAAATCATGCCTTAAAAGACATTAATATAAATATTAAGGAGAAGGCAATTACTGCATTTATAGGTCCTTCCGGATGTGGAAAATCCACATTCCTTAGAACATTAAATAGAATGAATGATTTAATACCGGAAGTATCAATTAGAGGAGAAGTTAATTTAGATGGAGAGAATATATATGACCCTAGGGTAGATACAACCTTGCTTCGTAAGAAGGTTGGTATGGTTTTTCAACAACCGAATCCTTTTCCCATGTCTATATACGATAATATAGCCTATGGACCTAGGATTCATGGTATAAAGGATAAGTCAAAGCTTGATGAAATAGTTGAAAAAAGCCTTATAGGAGCGGCACTGTTTGATGAAGTAAAGGATAGACTAAAAAAATCTGCCTTAGGTTTATCAGGAGGTCAGCAGCAAAGGCTTTGTATAGCAAGGGCTTTAGCAGTAGAACCGGAAGTACTATTAATGGATGAACCTACATCTGCATTAGACCCCATTTCTACCCTTAAGATAGAGGATTTAATGTCAGAACTTAAAGAAAAATATACAGTAGTAATTGTAACCCACAATATGCAGCAAGCAGCCCGTATTTCTGACTATACAGCCTTTTTCCTTGTAGGTGAAGTTATAGAATTTACCAATACCGATACTTTATTTACAAGACCTCAAGATAAGAGGACAGAAGACTATATAACCGGTAGATTTGGCTAGTAAGTAGTTTGACTTTAACTGATATTTATTTATAATTAAAATAAAGGAGTATACTATGAGTGCAAGAATTAGTTTTGAAGCTGAATTAAAATTGTTAAAAAAAGATTTATTTGAAATGGCTAGATTAATAGAAAAGGCAATCGAAAATATTATGATTGCTTTTGAAACTCAAGATGAAGAATTAGCAAAAGAAATTATACAGGGAGACAGAATAGTTAATGATATAGAAAAGGCAATCGAAGCTAGATGCCTGTCCTTGATTGTGAAGCAGCAACCGGTTGCCGGTGATTTAAGGATGGTAACTACTGCCCTAAAGGTTGTGACAGATATGGAACGTATAGGAGATCATGCGGCGGATATAGCTGAATTAATAATTCGTGAAAAGAGAGAGCATATATATGATTTAGTAAAATATATTCCTGATATGGGTCAGGCAACAAAGGCCATGGTTCTTGATGCTGTAGAGGCATTTACAGGAAAGAACTTAGATATGGCCAGGGAAATAATAAAAAGAGATGATATTGTTGATGACTTATTTGATAAGGTTAAGCTTGAAGTAGCAAATATATTGAGAGAAACCACGGAACATGTAGATCAATGTGTTGATATATTAATGATAGCTAAATATTTTGAGCGTATAGGAGACCATGCGGTAAATATATGCGAATGGACAGAATTTCGCGAGACAGGTTCTGTTAATAATATAAGAATATTATAATTTCGTATGTGTAGACCTACAATTTGGAGGTTGATATGGGATATATTTATGTTATAGAAGACGATGAAAGCATCCGTGAACTTATTAGAATTGCACTAGAGGGCTATGGCTATAATATAAAAGCTTACGAGGCGGCAGAGGCAGCCATTGAAAATATGAAGAATGAAAAACCTGATTTGGCTATTTTTGATATTATGCTTCCGGGTATGGACGGATTATCAGCTATAAAACTTATTCGTAAGGATCCTGTCCTTAAAGACATTCCTATTATTTGTTTGACGGCAAAAGATAAAGAACTAGATAAGGTGGCGGGACTTGATGTTGGTGCAGACGATTATATTACTAAACCTTTTGGAGTTTTAGAATTGGCTGCAAGGATTAGATCCTTACTACGCAGAATAGATAAAGAAGATGAAAAGGAAATGACAGCCGGTAAACTTACTATAAATTTATTAACACGGGAAGTTTTTATAGATGGAAAATCAATAGATTTGACATTTAAAGAATATGAGGTCTTACTGTATTTGCTTGAAAACAGTTCTAGGGTTGTTTCAAGGGATGAGATGCTAAATCAAATTTGGGGATATGAATATGACGTAGAATCTAGAACACTTGATATACATATTCGTACCCTTAGGCAAAAATTAGGATCTTACGGAGCTGAATATATAAAGACTGTACGGGGCGTAGGATATCGTTTTATGAAAAATCAATAATTGGTGAAATATGAAACGAGCGATATTTAAAAACTTTATAATTATAATATCACTGGCGCTTTTACTTAGCGGCAGTATTTTCAGTACCCTTATAAGTAATATTTTATTAGGAAAAACCCGGGAGAACATGATTGATTTACTTCAGATTATAGATCAATCCCTTGATTACAGTGAAGATATAAAAAGTCAAATAGATAATTTATTGGCGATAAATCAACGTAATAAATCAAGAATTACTGTGATGGATATTATGGGCAATGTAGTGGCTGATAGTGATATTAGTGATTACAATAATATAGATAATCATTTAAATAGAGAAGAAATTCAGGAAGCTTTAAAAGCAGGAATAGGTTATGCCAAAAGAAAATCTAATACCTTAGGTATACCTATGCTTTATGTATCTTATCTTTCAAGACAAGGAAATTATATACTTCGAATATCCATGCCATATTCCGGTCTGATAAACTATATGGTTTATCTCCTTCCGGCAATTTTACTAAGCTTAGGTATATCCCTAATAGTTTCAATTATATTAGGAAATCGATTCTCCCGTTCTATAACTAAGCCTCTCTATGAAATTTCAGAAGAGTTATTAAAAATTAATGAAGATAATTCAAACCTCTCTTTTAGGAATTATGAATATTATGAGTTAAATCTGATTGCTAATACCACTAAGCAAATGGCAGATGCTATAAGGGAATCTATGAAGAAAATTGAATTTGAAAAAATGGTTCGTCAAGAGTTTTTTGCAAATGTATCCCATGAATTAAAAACTCCTATTACTTCTATAAGAGGATATATTGAACTATTGGAAAATGGCATGGCAACTGATGAGAAGATGAAAAAAGAGTTTATGGCTAGAATCAAAAAGGAATCCCAAAACATGGCCAATTTAATAAATGATATTTTAATGATATCACGTTTAGAAACTAAGGAAGCTGAGGTTATTATTTCAGAGGTAAGAATATGTCCTATAGTAAATGACCTTATTGCTTCTTTAAAGCCCTTAGCATCAGAGAATAATATTTCCATAGATATTAACTGCAAGCCTATTATTTTAAAAGCTAACGAGGGACAGATAAAAGAACTTTTTAATAATTTAATAGTAAATGCCATAAAGTACAACAAACCAGGGGGTAAAGTTAATATTACTGTAAGCAAAGAGGGCAATGATGCTATATTTATTGTGGAAGATACCGGTGTTGGCATACCTGAGGAATCAAAAGCCAGGGTATTCGAAAGGTTTTACAGGGTAGATAAAGGTAGAAGTAAAAAAATAGGTGGAACAGGACTTGGATTATCTATTGTAAAGCATATAGTTAATTACTATAACGGATCTATAAAGCTAGAAAGTGAACTGGGAAGAGGTTCTAAGTTCACTATAAGAATCCCCCTAAATTAATATATTTTCTAATTTTGACGATATATTAAGTATATAGTAATTCTAAAACACAATAATGGAGTGCATAATGAAAGAAAAACGCAGTGTTATCTTATATGGTTTAAGCTTTATTATAGCTATACTTGGAGAGGCTTATCTTCTTAATGTAGGAGATCCCCATATATTTAGTATAGTGGGAATAGGGATTGTGGTTATACTTACAGGCTATCTGTGGTTAGAGTCAATTTGGGAGTATAGGGCAAGTAATATTAATAAATTCAGGTATTTATGGGAGATAAGCAAGGAGGAAGAGGCTAAGAAGGAAGATGCTAGATATAGAGAGATTATAAACCTTCAAAAAGCAACTTATACAGCAATTAAAAAAAGTCAGTTAAAAATGCAAGAAGAAATGACGGAATTATCTAAAAAAATGGATCAACTCATTTTACTTCAGAAGGAAATCTTAAATAGTAATGAAAAGGAAAAAGACGAATAGGAATTTATATAACTATGAATCCCATTCGTCTTTTCCTATATTATAAATCTAGATAAGAATCATTTGAATAATATCTTCTACGATTGGCACGTTTTCTTAAATAAGCCCTGCGCCGTTTAATCCGAGGCCTTTCAACAAAGATAAAATATAGTCCCACAATTAAAACAAATAAACCAACAATTACCCCTATAATAATAGGCCGTAAACTTCCTTCTGATGTTTCTAATGTGGGCTCATTATCAGATGAAGGTTGAGCCGGTTCATTAATTAAAAGACTAGTATGAGCTAAAGTAGGAGTCTTTATATTATCAAATAAAATATCAGCACCACCTACATACATTCCGTCATAAGTATAAGAAATTCTTCCGATAATATTACGACCTTCTTTTAATTGAATATCAGGATGAAAGGTGACCTCTTTTTTTGCATCCTCAAAAGAAGCTGTGTTAGGTAGAATGAGGTATCCCTTTTTATCGGTTTTAACCAATGAATTAGAGTAATCCAAGATGGAATTATATCTGGTAAAGAAGGGGGATTCTTTTAAGGTTTCATGATTTTCTAATTCATTAATCGAATAAATTGAAAAATTATCAAATCCAAAATCCAGTAACTTGGTGGTGTCTTCATATTGATGGTTATTGGTATCATCCTTTAATACTACACATATAAGCTCCAAATCACCCCTTTTTGCAACAGTAACAAGGGTAAATCTAGCCTTATTTGTGTAACCGGTTTTTCCTCCAATAGTCCCCTCGTAATTAAATTTATGATCATTTTTTACTATAAACTTGTGATGATTTCTAAGGTATCTTGTTTCCTTCTGCTTATTAGTAGGAGGAATCTGATATGTCCTTGTTGAAGTAATTTTTCTAAATGTTTCATTTTTCATAGCTTCCCTTGTAATTAAAGCCATATCATATGCTGTTGTATAATGATTATCATCAGGAAGACCATGGGGATTTGTAAAATTTGTATTTAAGCAACCTATGCTTTTTGCTCTTTCATTCATCATTTCTACAAAGGTACTTATACTTCCGGCAACGTGTTCTGCTGCGGCATAGGTAACTTCATTTGCAGATTCTAGTAATATGCCATATAAACATTGTTGAATAGTCAGCTGCTCGCCTACATCAATTCCTATACGGCTGCTGTCTAGATCCACTTTAAATACAGCATCATGGGAGAAGGTTACTACTTCCCCGGGAGATGAGTTTTCAATAATTAACAAAGAGGATAAAATCTTAGTGATGCTAGCCGGATAATATACATTATTAATGTTTTTTTCATACAAAATTAATCCTGTTGAAGCCTCCATAACTATAGCTGCTTCTGCAAATACACTGGGGCCTTTAGGCCAGGGCTTTGTTTTTTCATCGGCAGAAACAGAAACAGAAAAACATGAAAAGCTTATACAGATAATGCATAAAATAGATAGGATTAGCTTCTTCATATAAACCTCCGTAATTAATTAGCCTTAAAAGTAAATGCCTTATCTGATAAAATTCATCCAAGACCTAGGATAAGCCGTAGGTGAAGGTAGAATGTTCTTTGTTTCTTCTTTCATTTTAATAACCCAGCTCATATTTTTCCCTAAATTTTTTAAGATGGATACTCCCTCAAGGTCTTCTAAAATTTCACCCGGTTTAGCACCATGAATCACATTCCAATAGTAGGATGAAACAACCAGCATTTCAGAAATAAAAAAGTAATTATTAAGCTGATCAAAAGTAGGAATACCTCCGCTACGTCTACAAACTGTTAGGGATGCTCCTATTTTATGACGCATTTTTCCGTGGCTTGCATAAAACAATCTATCTAAAAAGCACTTCATGGAACCGGAAATGCCACAATAATATACCGGGCTAGCAAGCAGGATTCCATCAGCTTCATATATTTCATTTACCATACTTGTTATTATATCATCATTATGGATACAATATCCCTCATTACATCGGCCACAACAAATACAGCCTTTAACATTCATTTTACCTATTTGTAAAATTTTTGTATCTATTTTTTCATTTTCAAGTTCGTCACATACTATTTTTAAAGCCTGATATGTATTGCCAGAAGGCCTGGGACTTCCGTTTAACGCAATAACTTTCATGTATAATCTCCTTTCATTAATGTCTACCGCTACAAGTATACTATAAAATAATTCTTTTTAAAATAGTCTAACTAACTTATAAATTAATTAATTTATAAGAAATAGAAGCAATGATTGACGTATTATATATTTGTATTTATAATCAAAGCAGTCTGATAAAGCATATAAAAGATAGGAGCATAAGTATGAGGTTAAGAAATATAAAAGGAGCTAGGGAAGCTATAGCTAATGATAAGTATGTAATTAATGAACCGGAAAAATTAAAGGGTAACTGGAAAAGTTTATTTGAAGGTGATAATCCTATACATCTTGAGATAGGCTCAGGAAAAGGTCAATTTCTTACAAATATAGCATCTTTAAATCCTAATATTAATTATATAGGAATTGAAAAATACTCCAGTGTCCTATATAGGGCATTGGAAAAAAGAAGAGAAGTAGAGCTTAGTAACCTGTATTTTATACGCTATGATGCCCAGTATATAACAAGTGTTTTTGCAGAAAATGAAATATCCCGAATTTATTTGAATTTTTCTGATCCATGGCCTAAAGACCGTCATGCAAAGAGACGCTTAACTTCAAGGCAGTTTTTAGCTAAGTATGAACAATGTCTAAAAAAGGGTGGACAAGTGATATTTAAAACAGATAATCTTATGTTATTTGATTTTTCTTTAGAAGAAGCAGAGGCGGCAGGTTGGAAGATTGAAAGTATCACCTATGATCTTCATAACAGTGAATTTGTAAAAGATAATATTATGACAGAATATGAAGAAAGGTTTGTTTCGGAAGGAAAACCTATCCATATGATGAAAATATATAAGTAATAATTTGCATCATTTTATCATAATAAGCATATTATGATAATAAAGAATAGGGATTATTAAGTATTATGAAGAAAAAATTGAAGTATAAAATAGCTAAAATAACAGGTAGCAATTATAAACTAAATAAAAAAGTCATGCAGCTTAAACGATCTTGGGATGAAGTAGAAGCCATGTTAAACGGAGCAGTAAAAAAGAAAAAAAAGTAGAATTATATATAAAAAGTTGACTTTTTGTATATTATCCCATAATATTAAGTCACATAATATTCTTTACATGATGGAATACTATACAATAACTTTGTATTACAATTCCAATTAGAATGGAGGAAAAGATGACTTTTAAATTTACAGATGCAAACTTTCAAAAAGAAGCTTTAGAAGCGGACAAGCTGGTTTTAGTAGATTTCTATGCAGATTGGTGTGGACCATGTAAGATGATGTCTCCTATCATAGATGAACTGGCAGAAGAATATAAAGATACTGTTAAAATCGGCAAATTAAATACAGATGATAATCCTGAGACAACAAGACAGTATCGTGTAATGTCAATTCCCACTATGATAATTATTAAGAATGGGGAAGTAGTAGATAACTTAGTGGGAGTTGTGTCAAAGAGTGCATTAAAAGAAAAACTTGACGCACATAAATAATATTTTAAATTAAAAATTAGGACAGGATAATATGGAAAATCCTGTCCTAATTTTCCGTATAAAATATTGATTAAAATTTATTATAAAAAAATAAAAAAAGTACTTGCAAAAATTCTAATCATGGCTTATAATAACACTTGCGTTTAAAAAATATGCACCTCTAGCTCAGTTGGTAGAGCACCTGACTCTTAATCAGGGTGTCCAGGGTTCGAGTCCCTGGAGGTGCAGTCTAAAGGTCCTAATTTGCAGACGTAAGAGCTGTGGGTTGGGGCTTTTTTGTTTTATAAAATATAAATTTAATTTAAAATTTATAAAATATTATTAAACTTAATGATATCATACTGTGAATTAATTATTAGCCATAATTGAGCATTAAAGACAGTTATATTCCAAACGCTTATTCCATATAAGCTATAATCAAAAACAAGATTTAATAAAGCACTAATACTCCTAGCATCAATAAACCATACAATATGTTCTGTCTGTAATTGACCATCTTTAGAAGTATAAAGAAAAAACGGTGTCTGAGATATTTCATCAAACTGAATTGCTATATTTTCATTTCGTGCCAGGGCAACGGCACTATCATAAGTCAGGGAGTAAACCCTAGAAATACCGGCACGATAAGGAAGTTCCCAATTATATCCTATGGTGGCCAAACCTATACTTATCTTAGTAGAGGGGATAGATCCTTTAATATAATTTAAAAAAGTCTCCATACCATATACAGAACTTATAGGTGACGGTGGATTAGGATTTATTGCCCATTCGTAGCTGGTAAATATAAGACTATCCGGTACTTCACCCATATGAGAATAATCAATTTTTAAAAAATCTATATCTTTTCCGGTCTGGATTATATGAGGATTAATAGTGGCAAAAGCTAAATAACCTTCATTTTTTAATGCATTTACGATTTTTTTACAGGCATTTTCTATATAAGGTAGATTTTCAGGGTTAACTAATTCGAAACTAAAGTTAATACCATAATAGCCTTTGTTTTTAAGAGTTGTAAGAATATTTTCAATAAGCCTATCCTGACTTTCTTCATTTAGCAATAGCTTATATACTGTTTCTATATTATCTTTTCCCTGAAGAGTTAAAGTGGTTATAAACATAAGTGGAATAACATTGTAATTTTTTGCTGTTTTAATAAATTCAGTATCATCATAATATGAAATTAAGTCACCTTGATCAGTTACGGTATAATTAATAACAGAAATATAAGTTAGGTAGGGCAAGGTTCTTTTAAGGGTGGCATCAGTAACAAATGGAATAACAATACCATGAGTAGTAAGTGAACCTTTCTTTTTAAAGCTTATTACTAATTTATCTCCGGGATAAAGGTATTTTCTATCGGCCAGATATGGATTGTTTTGCAATAATTGCATTACAGAAACATTGAAAGAATTAGTAATACCATATAAGCTGTCCCCTTCTTTAACGGTATATATAATTTCAGGATAGGTGATAACAATACACTGGCCTACAACTAAATTCTCAGGAAAGTCTAGTCCATTATTTTGTATTAAATCATTTTCTGAAACCCCATAAAACTTGGCTATTGATTGTATGGTTTCCCCGGGCTTTACAACATGTATAATCATAATAAACCTCAAAAATCATTATATAATTAATATATGTATTTATAGTTGATTATTTACAAAAATAAATATAGGGATATTTATATAAGGAAAAATGTTTTGTTGACAAACATGTACATTCCGTTAATAATTATATTTAATTATAGATTAATTTAAATAGAAGGTGATAATATGGTGTTCTTCTTTAGAATATTTCCATATATGTTTTCTTTAGGCTTCATATTAGTATTTGGAATTATTTTTGTAACCATAATAAGAGGTATAGGTCAGTGGAATAAAAATAACCATTCTCCTATACTTACTGTGGAGGCTAAGGTTGTAACAAAGAGAATGGCTGTATCAGATCATATTCATCATTATGGTGAAGGTGGTATGCAGCAACATTATACTTCTTCTAGCACTTATTATGTTACCTTTCAGGTGGAAAGTGGAGATAGGATGGAGTTTGTTGTGCCCAGTAGAGAATATGGAATGCTTGTAGAAGGGGATATGGGAAGACTTACTTTTCAGGGAAGCAGGTATAAAAGCTTCCAGAGAATTTAAAAACAGACTTAAATTTTTGCTTAAAATACATACTTAATAGGGAGATTAACATGTCAATATATTATGCTAAGAAACTTTTAAACAATTCAAATAACACCTGCGTAGCTGTAAAGGGTAACCAGGTTTATGAATCAAATCTTAAAGGTATTTTACCTATTATAACCAAGCTTAAAGAAAATCCTTTGTTTTTTCAGGAGGCAGATGTAGCAGATCTTGTAATAGGTAAGGCCGCAGCACTACTTCTAATATATGGAAAAGTAGGAAGCATTTATGCCCGGCTAATTAGTGAGCATGCTATTAAAGTGCTTGATAAATATCAGATACCATATGAATATGAAAAAAAAGTACCTTTTATCATGAATCGAAATAAAAGCGGAATGTGTCCTATGGAAGAGACTGTTTTATCTATTGATAATTCGGAGCAGGCATATAACATGCTGCTTGAAAAAATATCTTAAGAATTTTTCTTATTTGAATCATGGTTGATTTTAGGTATGGGCATACGAAATAAGATATGAGATAGGGGCTTTAGTTTAAGGGGTATTAATGGCCAAGTATAAGCTTTGCCATACTTAAAGGACCTACAGCTGCAAATTATAATAAATATTATAATAAGAGCCCCGACAAAGCCCCATATGCCAATAAGACCTGTCATTATTAACAAAAAGAGCCTAAATATACGTATAGCCAAAGCAAATTCTAAGCTGGGTGTAGCAAAGGTACCGATACCGGCTATGGCCATATACAAAACTGTTTCCGGGACAAAAATACCGACTTTAACAGCCAAATCACTTAGTATTAAACCGCCGATAATACCTAAGGAAGTATTTAGGGCACTGGGTGTATGAATTGAAGATATTCTAAGAATATCTAGGCCGAATTCCAATAATAAAAGTTGGATTGTTAAAGGAATGGTAAACTCATCCTTAGGTCCTATAAATTGCAGGAAATTGGGTAATAACTCTTTATTTTCAACTAATAATAGCCATAGGGGTGGAAGGAGAAAAGCTGAAAGCATTCCTAAAAATCGTATCCAGCGATAATATGTTCCTACCATTATATTCTGATAATAGTCCTCAGCATGTTGAGTAAAATGAAACATGGTAACGGGAAGGAGCATAATACTTGGAGAGGTATCTACTATAATGGCAATATGGCCTTCTAGTAAGTGGGCTGCCACTACGTCAGGGCGTTCTGTAAATTTTACTTGTGGCAGGGGATTATACCAATGTTTTTTTATTAATAATTCTTCTAGGGTCTTTTCTGCCATTACAAGGGCTCCCACATCTATCTTATTTATTTTATCTTGAACCTCCTTTAGAAGTTGTTTATCAACCAAATCATCTAAGTAGGCAATGACCACATCTGTTTTTGATCGTTTTCCCACTGATGTAATTTCAAAGATAAGGTTTGGGTCCCTAAGCCTTCTTCTTATTAGGGCAGTGTTAAATATAATTGTTTCTACTAATCCATCCCTAGAACCTCTGCTAACTTTCTCTAGCTCCGGCTCCTGGGGACTGCGAACAGGATATTCCCTAGCATCAATTAAAATGCCCTCATCTACTCCGTCTACTATAAGAGCAAGGGCTCCGGATAAAACCATGGTACTCATTTGCTCAAAATCTGTAAATCGTTCTACTTCTATATAACCGATTCTCTTTTTTATTAAAGTTTCTATTATATCATTGGAAATTTTATTTTCGGGCAGGGACTGTAAAATGTCTAGAATCCAAAGCATAATATCATCCTTCGCAAAGCCATCGATAAAAAGCAGATATGCGTCTATGCTTTGCCCTATGATAAGTTCTCTCCCTATAAGATCAAAGCTTTTTTTAATTGGCAGATAATTTTTTATTATACTCTTATTTTGATTTATGTCTGATGATAACTTAGGATTCCTATTCATTTTGACCCTCCGATAAAAAGATTTGTTTGCAATATTAGGATTTCCTAATAATTCTTTTTAATTCACATAATAAAGGGCCATGAAGTTTACAAAAATGTTAACTAACAGTTAATTGTTAATTAATTTGTTGTTTTTTATGAATAGATGTTATATATTAAGATAAACAAGTAATTTTTAGTACTTTTTAACTAGCTATTACATACCTTAGGTTATAAGGAGAATGACAAGTGTTTTTCAACGGAAGAAAAACAATAGGCGTTTTTATTTCACAAGTTAATGGGGAATTTCAAGAGGGCCTGTGTAGGGGGATATCAATCCGTGCTCAGGCACTAAATTATAATGTTGCTTTTTTTACCAATTTTGGAGGTTATGGTGAACATAAGTATGATCAAGGAGAACGAAAAATAGCGGATTTACCCCATTATGAGGATTTGGATGGTATAATAATAGTTCCTGATACTATGCATGTATATGGCTTAGAGGAGAAAATTAGAGATAATATCAGAACAAGAAGTAATTGCCCTGTAGTTAGTATAAGAAGAAAAATTGACGAGTATTATAATGTTTTGGTTGACGATGATAATATATTAGAGGAAATTATAAGACATTTTATAGAAGAACATGGATTTACAAAACTTAATTTTTTAGCAGGGGCCAGAGATAATCCCGAGTCGGAAAAAAGATTAAATTGTTATAAAAGGATATTATCAGAATATAAAATACCTATAGAGGAAGAAAGAATTTATTATGGTGACTTTTGGAAGAAAAAAGGTGAATATGCAGTTGAAAAATGGTTAAGTTCTTCTCTTCCTTTACCACAGGCAATTATTTGTGCCAATGATTTTATGGCAATCACTGTAGCAAGTGCATTAGAAGAAAGAGGAATTACCATTCCAAAAGATATGGCTATATCAGGCTGTGATGATGTGGACGATGCTGCTGAATATAGTCCCTCTCTGACTACAGTTCAAATTCCTATTGTCCAGATGGGGATGGAGGCTGTTGATAAAATTAATCGTATCAACAGAGGGGAAGAAGAAAAGAAAAACACCTATGTAAAGACAAAAACCATTATTAGGGAATCTTGCGGTTGTAAAAATAATAGTAAAAATGAAAAAAGAGAACTGAATAAGCGTTACTTTCACAAAACGGAAACTTTACTTCGAGAAGTGTCTAGAAATGCCTATATGTCAGCAGACCTGGCTGGCATAACAAAATTAGATGAAGTAAATGAAAGGTTATTTTATTATGTATACGAGAACACAGGTTTTACTGATTTTTATATGTGTTTGTATACAGACTGGCAAAACATTGGTGAAGAAGGAAAACTTAGCTATAGTCCTGATGATGAAATGATTATGGAGGTGGGTATAAAAAATCGCAAAGGTTATGGAAAAATACGCTTTCCAAGAAGAAACCTGATTCCACCCCAATTTGTTGACGATAAGCCATTAATATATTATTTTGCTATTTTACATCATCAATCAATAGACTTTGGCTATATAGCAATTGCCTTTGAAAAGATACAAACTTATATGAACACATTTCAAGCATGGATGATTAATGTCAGCAATGCTTTAGAAAATGTTAGAATACATAATGAATTAAATCGGCTTATTTTTAAATTGGAGGATATGTATCTTAGGGATGAATTAACCGGTCTTTATAACAGAAGGGGCCTTGAGAATCTGGGAGATAATTATTTAAAACAGGCCGTAGAAAAAAATGTTAAACTAATGATTCTAACTGCTGATTTAGACAAACTGAAGATGATTAATGATAATTATGGCCATGCAGGAGGAGATATAGCCTTAAAGGCTGTTGCTGATGCTATGTTGTGGGCATCAGATGATGATGAGATTTGTGTACGTTTTGGTGGAGATGAATTTGTAGTTATCGGTATAGGATATGATGAAAAAAAGGCAAATCGTTTTATAAAAAGGTTTAATAAAAGATTAGAAAATTTTAATAAAAGAAAAAATAATAAATTTAATGTAAATGTAAGCTATGGATGGAGTCTGATAGCTCCCAATGAAAATACAACTGTTGAGGAATGCCTGGTTGAAGCAGACAAAAAAATGTATCAACAGAAGAATGAAAAGAAATCCTTACGGAAAAAGGCAAATAATGACATTAACTAAATTGGACAAAGCCTCAACCAGATATTATAATAGTAGGGTTGGGGCTTCCTTGCAATTATTAATATTTACAAATAAGATAAAAATATAGTACTATAGTTGTGAAAGTGACAAATTAAGAAAGGGCCTAAATATGTCTAAAATATATATTATCATGGGAAAAAGCGCATCAGGCAAGGATACTATATATAAAAAGCTCTTAGAGCATAAGCAGTTAAATTTAAAAACTGTGGTTACCTATACCACAAGGCCAATCAGAGTATCTGAAACAGACGGAATAGAATATTTCTTTGTTGATGAAGCAAAACTTAATGAACTTAAAAAACAAAACAAGGTTATAGAACATAGAACATATAATACTGTTCATGGTCCCTGGCATTATTTTACGGTATACGATGGCCAAATTGATATAGAAAAGTATGATTATCTTATGTTGGGAACCTTGGACAGTTACGGACAAATCAGAGACTATTTTGGCCATGATAAGGTTATACCTATTTATATAGAAGTAGATGACGGTATACGGCTTATGAGGGCTGTAAGTAGAGAAATGAAACAGGATTGCCCAAGCTATGCAGAATTATGTAGAAGATTTCTGGCAGATAATGAGGATTTTTCAGAAGAAAACATAGCAAAGTATGGGATAAGAAAAAAATATCAGAATATAGATATTGATAAATGTATTCAGGAAATTATAAATGACATAAAAAATTACAAGAATTAGAAAAAACACTTTAAAGTGTGATTAAATATGATATACTAATCATGTACTAATCTGTTAATTTTTATAGTAAGGAGAAATCCTATGGATATTAAGGTAAATCAATTACAACAGGTGAATCAAGCTATTAACAAGCCTCCACTTTCCCAGTCGGATGGTTCTTTTAAATTCACCTTAATCTCCCATATTGAGGATCAAAATCTCCAAGCCAGATTAAATTTTATGCTGGAAGAAATATCGGCACAAGGCAAAAAATTAGGCAAGCATATGGATGTACGAGATATGAAGCATTATAGAGCCTTAATAAGAGATTTTATGAATGAAATTGTAAGTAGATCCCATAAGTTTACCCGTGAAAATTTTCTTGACAGAAAAGGTAGACATAGGGTTTACACTATGATCAAATTGGTTAACAAAGAACTGGACGAGCTTGCAATGGAGCTGATTAAAGATGAAAAGGATCATATTGTAATTTTAAATAAGATTGATGAAATCAGAGGACTTTTAATAGATATAATAACCTAAAAAATATGAGGTGGTTAGATGTATGATTTTTCCCAAATCATAGGGCATGCCAGTATAATTAATCATTTGCAAAACGCTATTTTATCAGGTAAGGTTTCCCACGCTTATATTTTTCATGGAGAAGAAGGTATGGGTAAGAAAACCCTTGCCACAGCTTTTGCAAAAACTCTGCAATGTATAGAGGGAAATATCAATTCCTGTAACAAGTGTAAGTCTTGTATACAAACGGATAGTGGGAATAATCCCGATATTTTGTGGATAACCCATGAGAAATCCAGCATAGGTGTGGATGATATCCGTAGACAAATCAATGGGGATATTCAGGTAAAACCATATCAAAGTCCTTATAAGATATATATAATTGATTCTGCAGATAAAATGACTGAAAATGCTCAAAATGCATTATTAAAGACTATTGAAGAACCTCCGGAGTATGCAGTTATTATACTACTGGCCAGCAATATACATCATCTTTTACCCACCATTTTATCACGATGTGTTTTATTAAATTTAAAGCCGGTTAATAAGCAATTAATTAAGGAATTTTTAATGGATAAGTGTAAGATACCGGATTATAAAGCAGAAATTTCAGCTAATTTTTCAGGAGGAAATGTTGGAAAGGCCATAAAATACGGATCCTCTGAAGAGTTTGAGAATAGAAAAGAAGATGTTTTTCATATTTTAAGATATATAGACGATATGGAGATTCACGAAATCATATCCGGAATAAAAAGCATCTCAGAAAACAAGTCATCTATTGATGAATATATCGATATTATGACCCTATGGTTTAGAGATGTTCTTATGCTAAAGGCAACTAGTGATCCTAATCTTTTATTATTTAAAGAGGAATATCAGACCATTAGAAAACAGGCAAATATCAGAAGCTATGATCAAATTGAAAATATTATAAATTCCATGGAAGAGGCAAAAATTAAATTAAGAGCAAATGTTAATTTTGACATAACTATAGAACTGATGTTACTCAACATAAAGGAGAATTATAATGTCTAATGTTATAGGAGTTAGGTTTAGGAAAGCAGGTAAAATATATTATTTTGACCCGGCAGGTTTTGATATACAAGCAGGAGACAATGTTATCGTAGAAACAGCCAGAGGCGTGGAATACGGAAAGGTTGTTTTAGGGCAAAGAGAAATAGAAGATGATAAAATAGTTCAACCCTTAAAGCCGGTAATCCGCCCGGCAACCCCAGAGGATGACGAGATAGAAAAAAGGAATAAGGAGAAGGAAAAAGAAGCATTCCAAATCTGTCTTGAAAAAATAAAAAAACATGGTTTAGAGATGAAGTTAATTGATTCAGAGTATACATTTGATAATAATAAAGTATTATTTTATTTCACGGCAGACGGAAGAATCGATTTTAGGGAATTAGTCAAGGATTTGGCTTCAGTATTTAAAACAAGAATAGAACTTAGGCAAATCGGTGTAAGAGATGAGACTAAAATTGTGGGGGGAATAGGTATCTGCGGAAGAAACCTTTGTTGTAATTCCCATTTGTCTGAATTTTCACCGGTGTCTATTAAAATGGCAAAAGAACAGAATCTATCTCTTAATCCTACTAAAATATCAGGGGTATGTGGCAGATTAATGTGTTGCTTAAAAAATGAGCAAGAAGCCTATGAGGAGCTTAATGCAAAACTTCCGGATGTGGGAGATCAAGTTACTACTAAGGATAATCTTAAGGGTGAGGTTCAGAGTGTCAGTGTACTAAAACAGATGGTTAAGGTTATAGTAACACTGGAAAATGATGAAAAAGAAGTCCGTGAATATAAGGTTGATGATTTAATATTTAAACCGAAGAAGAAAAAAGATAAGATAAATAATATCGATGACGAAGAATTAAGAGAACTTGAACTTTTGGAGAAAAAAGAGGGTAAATCACTTCTTGATGATGAGTAAAATGGATAATTTAAATAGATTATTAAAAAGTGGAGAACGTCTAGATGAACTCCACAGAAATAATTATAAAATCATACAAAATACGGGGAAGTTTTGTTTTGGAATGGATGCGGTACTACTTACGGGCTTTGCCAAGGTATTGTCGGAAGAAACAGTAATTGATTTGGGAACAGGAACCGGTATTATACCAATTCTTTTGGAGGCCAAAACCAAGGGTCTTCACTTTACCGGTTTAGAAATACAAGAAGAAAGTGTGGATATGGCCAGGCGTAGCGTTATCCTAAACCGACTGGAAGATAAAATTGATATTGTGTATGGTGATATCAAGGAGGCCTCTAGGATATTTGGTACGGCTTCCTTTGATGTTGTAACTAGTAATCCTCCTTATATGAATCACAGCCATGGGATTGTAAATCCCAATAATGCAAAAGCCATAGCCAGACATGAAATACTTTGTACTTTAGATGATCTTATTCGAGAGACTTCTAGGCTTTTAAAACCAAATGGAAGATTTTATATGGTTCACAGGCCTTTTAGGTTAGTAGATATTATTAATACATGTTGTGTATATAAGTTAGAGGCTAAGAGGATGAGATTGGTATACCCTTATATTGATAGGGAGCCTAATATGGTTCTTATGGAATTTGTTAAAGGGGGAGGAAGAAATCTAAAAGTGGAAAATCCCTTAATAGTATATAAGGAGCCCGGTGTCTATACCGATGAAATTCTTCAAATATACGGTTATGATAATCAATAGACCCTTTGATATTTTATAAAAAGAAAGGTATGGTAGAATGGGCGGAATATTATACTTGTGTGCTACTCCCATCGGTAATTTGGAAGACATTACATTTAGAGTTATAAGGACTTTGAAAGAGGTTGACTTGATTGCTGCGGAAGATACCAGACACAGCCGGAAACTTTTAAATTATTATAAAATAGATACTCCTATGACAAGCTATCATGAGCATAATAAAATAGATAAGGCAAGATATCTTGTAGACCAATTATTATCCGGCAAAAACATAGCACTGATAACTGACGCAGGAACTCCGGCTATATCCGATCCCGGTGAGGAATTAGTTAAACAAGCTTACGATGCCGGAATTCAGGTTACATCTTTACCGGGACCTTGTGCACTTATAACCGGACTGACCCTATCAGGTCTTTCTACCAGAAGATTTTCATTTGAAGCCTTTTTACCCCATGATAAGAAAGAAAGGCGTATGATTATAGATGAACTTATTAAGGATACAAGGACCATTATTTTATATGAGGCTCCCCATAGATTACAAAGGACATTAAAAGAACTATATGAGGCTTTAGGTAACCGTAATATTACTATTATCAGGGAATTAACAAAGGTACATGAGACTATTTTAAGGACAAGTTTTATAGAAGCCATAGAGTATTACAAAAGCAATGATGCTAAGGGAGAGTATGTAGTAATTATTGAGGGAAAGTCTTTTGAGGAACTTGAAGCGGAAAAACAAGTTCTATGGGAGGAGAAAACCATTCCCCAACATATGAGAATATATATGGATCAGGGAATAGAGAAAAAAGAAGCCATGAAAATGGTTGCTAAAGATAGAGGAATTAGTAAGCGGGATGTTTATAAGGAATTGGTAAATGAACAATTTTGATGGAATGATTAAAGTAAGATGGAAGCATCTTTTGGAGGTGCAAAAATGTTTTGCTATGTATTAAATGTGAATAAAAAGGGCTTGGCGGCATTTATCTTTTCGGGATTTATGTTCACCTTAGCAGCTATATTTATATACAATGCTTATGTTGAAAGAAAAAAATGTGATAAACAAACAGTTATGGCCCAAGAATTATTGGAGTCCGGAAACTATAATGAGGCTATAGAAGCTTATCAAAAAGCAATGTCTATGAAATATGGTGATGAGGAATTATTGTCTGTTGGACTGGCAGAAGCTTATGCAGGGATTCACGAATATGATAAAGCCCTAGAAGTTTTAAGAAGCCTATATGAGGATAAAAAAACAACTTTAGTTAAGGAAAAAATAGAAGATATTACGGCCAGAAAATCAGATTATAATTTCAATCAACTGATTTCTTATGGTGATACCTATTTTTCTAACAAAGAATATAATAAGGCAATTGATGAATATGAAAAGGCAAAGCTGATTAAAAGCAGGGAGGATATTTCTTACGTAAAAATAGTTGAATCATATATAGCTATGGAAAAATACGATTTGGCCAAGGAAGAAATTCAAGAAGGCCTTGCCTTAACAGAGTCAGAAAAACTAAAAAAAATGTTGAATCAGGTCGATAAGCATCTAAAAGAGCTTAAGTATGAAGAAATCATTAATAAAGCATCGGAATACATATATCAGGAAAATTACGATGAAGCCTTAAAAAGACTTAGTGAAGCCAAGTCCCTTATACCGGAAAAGGATACGGCATATAAGCAAATGGCAGAGATTTATATTACGAAAAAGGAGTATGATAAAGCTAAAAAGCTTCTTGATAGTTATTTGGCCAAATATAAAAGTAAGGAAGCTAAGGATATACTAAAAAAAGTCAATGACTTAATTGCATTAAAGCTTAAAAAAGAAAAGATGCTAAATGAACTTTATGATGCTTTAAATGAAGTGAATGTAGAAGCCATAATCAAAATATTGAAAGACGACTTTTTCATTAATAATATAGCAAAAGAGACACCTGTTTACTATAGTCCATCCGGTAGTGTGAATTTATCTATGGGGCAGTGCTTGTTGATAACCGATAGATACAATGTCTATGTCGGTGGATTTAAAGATAAGAAAAAAGATGGTGTAGGAATACGATTTGAGCTAATAGAAAATAAAAACAAGTCTGGCTGGCGTTATTATCAGGGTGAATGGAATCTTGATATGCCCAATGGTATGGGAAAGACAGTGGAAGAGATTACTATTAGTGATAAGAGAGGTAACAAGAAAAAATTAACCACAAAATCTTCCGGTATGTTCATATATGGAACAGAAGGAGAGGAAATAAAAAAGTCATATTATTTAGATGGAGTGGAATGGAAAAGGGAAAAATATACAAGCGAAGAAGAGATAACAAAATCATTTGAGTACGAATATAGCTATCAATATGGACATGATTAATTTAAATCATAAACAATAAAGTGGGTGTCCCAGATAATAATTTCATTATCTGGGACACCCACTTTTAAATGTGAATATGTAAGCTATTCGATGATGCCAGCTAATTTTGCCAACTCGATAATTGATTCTTTAGAAACTTTTTTGTCATGATAATCAATTAGATTATCTTTGCTACCTGTGAAGATATCAGCAGGTTCATACTTTTGGAGAATGATTCTTCCCTCATCAACATAGATTTCCAAGGGATCTCTTTCACCTACTCCTAAAGTCCTTCTTAGCTCGATAGGAAGTGTGATTCTTCCCAGCTCATCGAGTCTTCTTACAATGCCTGTACCTTTCATTTTTTGGCCTCCTTTTCTCAAGTATATTGGGGATATTGCTATACACTAATTCGATTTTTTTTTAAAAAAGCTTACATTTTTTGTATATAGCATTTATATAAGATACCATAGAGTAAATTCATTGTCAACTAAAATAATTGTCAAAAGGTAGCACATTTTAAACAATATATGTAAAAGGGTGGCAAAATCAACTATAATTAAGCAGCTTAAGGACATTATTCTTTTTTTTTTGAATATAGTTTATAAATAAGATTTAAAGGAGTTTTATTTTGTTAAATTATCTATGGGGTTTTATGATTCTTATTGGTATTGTTGTAGGGGCTTTAAATGGTAATATACCAAAGGTTAGCAATGCTGCAATCAACTCATCTAAAGAAGCAGTTTCCCTATGTGTAACTATGTTGGGAATAATGGCTATGTGGACAGGAATGATGCAGGTGGCAAAAAAATGTGGTTTAGTGGCATCAATGACAAAGGCATTAAGACCAATTATAGCTTTCCTTTTCCCAGATTTGCCAAAGGGGCATGTGGTAAATGAATATATAGCTTCAAATATGATTGCCAATATCTTAGGTCTAGGCTGGGCTGCTACCCCCATGGGATTAATGGCTATGAAGGAGTTAAAAAAACTTAACCACAACAAGGAAATAGCCAGCTATGATATGTGCACTTTTTTAATTGTAAATATTTCTTCTCTCCAACTAATTCCTGTGAACATTATAGCATATAGAAGTCAGTATGGCTCAGTAAATCCTGCAGAAATTTTAACGGCTGCAATTGCAGCTACAAGTATATCTACTTTGGCGGGAGTAATCTTTGCTGTTACGGCAAGAAAAATAAGCAAAGGTATAAATGGACACCATTAATTTTGAAGCTTAGGATTATCATTAAAAAAGAGGGGATAATATGAAATTTATAATATATCTTTCTGATTATATAATGCCATTTATAATTTTTTATATTATAGGGCTGGGATTACTTACAAAAACCCCTATATATGATGAGTTCATAAAGGGCGCTAAAGAGGGTTTTAAGGTGGTTATAGATATATTGCCTACCCTTATAGGGCTTATGGTTGCCATAGGCATATTAAGAGCCTCAGGAGCCCTAGATATACTATCGAATCTATTAAAACCTTTTACCGAAAGACTTCATTTTCCTTCAGAGCTTGTACCTATTGTTTTAGTTAAAATGTTCTCATCCTCTGCAGCTACCAGCTTACTACTTGATATATATAAAGAATATGGACCGGATTCCTACCTAGGACGTTTGGTATCAATAATATTAAGTAGTACAGAAACTATTTTTTATACTATGGCCGTTTATTTTATGGCGGCCGGAGTGAAAAAAACTAGATATACCCTAGTAGGTGCTCTTGTAGCTACTTTAGTCGGAACTATAGCCAGTGTAATTATAACAAATTTGGTTTTCTAAAGTCATTATAAAAAATGGCTTTATTGCATATTTAGGGCAAAAGAGGTAGAATCTATTACAATAGGACAAGTAGTGTATTTATGAGAAGGGAAGGTGAAGCTATGTCTATATTAGGTGCATTTATTGTTCCCCATCCCCCTTTGATTATACCTGATATTGGAGGAGGAGAAGAAAGAAAGATTCAAAAAACAGTTGACAGTTATCATCAGATAGCAAAACAAATAGCAGATCTTAATCCTGATACCATAGTAATAACAACACCTCATACCATTTTATATTCCGATTATTTTCATATATCTCCTGGTCAAGGTGCAGAAGGAAATTTTGAAAGGTTTGGTGCTAAGCAGGTATCTTTTTCTACTGAATATGATGAGATATTTGTAGAGGAACTGGAAGCATTGGCAGAAAGAAGGCAGATAGAAGCAGGAACATTAGGGGAGAAGGATCCTAGCTTAGACCACGGAACTATGGTTCCCTTATATTTTATCAATAAGTATCTAAAGGACTATAAGTTGGTGCGAATTGGGCTTTCCGGACTTTCGGTCTTAGATCATTATAGACTGGGTAGATGTATAAAGGAGACTGCCCATAAGCTTAATAGAAAAATAGTTTTTGTTGCAAGCGGTGATTTATCCCATAAACTTAAAGAAGAGGGACCCTATGGTTTTGCAAAAGAAGGAGTAGAGTTTGATGAAGAGATTTGTCAGGCCATGAAAAAAGGAGACTTTTTAAAATTCTTAACCTTTTCTTCTGACTTTTGTGAGGCGGCGGCAGAATGCGGCCATCGTTCCTTTATTATCATGGCCGGGGCTTTAAGTGGCTTGAAAGTAGAAGCAAATTTCTTATCTTATGAAGGAACTTTTGGGGTCGGATATGCAATATGTGCTTATAAGATTATAGGTGAGGATGATGAAAGGCATTTTGACATTATATTCGAGAAGGAACAGATAAGAACTGCAAAGGAAAAGCAAAAAAATGAAGATCTTTATGTAAAATTAGCTAGACTATCCTTAGAAACTTATGTTAGGACCGGGAAATTTCCTGAAATACCGGATAATCTTCCGGAGGAAATGATAAAGAATAGGGCAGGGGTATTTGTATCCTTAAAAAGGCACGGAGAGCTTAGGGGCTGTATCGGAACAATACAACCGGTTACAAATAGCCTAGCCCAAGAGATAATTAGAAATGCAGTAAGTGCCGGACTAGAGGATCCTCGTTTTCCCCCTGTCAGTGAAGATGAGTTGATAGATTTGGTCTATAGCGTAGATGTACTTTCAGAGCCTGAGCCTGTATCATCCATAGATGAACTAGATGTAAAACGATACGGTATCATAGTAAGTTCCGGCAGAAAAAAAGGCTTATTATTACCGAATTTAGACAATGTTAATACTGTTGAAGAACAAATATCCATTGCCAAAAGAAAGGCCGGAATATATAAGAATGAGGATATAAAAATAGAAAGATTTGAGGTGGTGAGGCATTATTGAAGATAGAATGCAGAGTTTGTCCCCACAGATGCAAGCTTGAGGAAGGGCAAGTGGGCTTTTGCAGAGGAAGAATCTGCAAAGGGGGTAAAGTAGTCAGTGAAAATTATGGTAAGGTAACTGCCATGGCACTTGATCCTATAGAAAAAAAGCCCCTGTACCATTATTATCCCGGCAGCAAAATCCTGTCTGTGGGAAGTTACGGCTGTAACCTGCGCTGTCCTTTTTGCCAAAACAATGAGATTTCCATGTCAAAAAATAGTGAGGTTAGTTATAGCCAGATAAGCTGCCAAAGCTTGGTTGAAAAAGCCTGTGATTTGATAGGAAGAGGCAATATAGGTATTGCATATACTTATAACGAGCCTTTAATAGGTTTTGAATTCGTAAAAGACTGTGGAGAGCTTGCAAAAAAAAGAGGACTTAAGAATGTGGTAGTAACCGCAGGTTATATATGCGAAGAACCCTTAAGAGAACTTATTCCCCTAATTGATGCTTTTAATATCGATTTAAAGTCATTTTCTGACGATTTTTACAAGATGGTAAAGGGTAATTTAGATACTGTTAAAAACACCATAAAAATTGCTGCTAAAAGCTGTCATGTTGAAATAACCACCCTTATTGTTCCCGGTGAAAATGATAGGGTAGAAGAAATAAAAGAGTTATCAAAGTGGATATCAGATATTAGACCTGATATTCCCCTTCATATTACACGGTTTTTTCCAAGGTGGAAGATGAGGGACAAAGATGCAACTCCCATAGAAACAGTCTATCATCTGGCAGAAATTGCAAGACAAAATTTAAAATATGTTTATGTGGGAAATTGTTAATTAATTTTTTGCACATATTTTTCTTTCGAATTATCATACTAATTATGAGGTGAAATTAGTGGATAAAGATAAAAGAGAAAAACAAAGACAAAAAAGATCACAAGAAAAGTTTAATAGCATTACCAATTCGGTAAAACCTGAAAATCAAAATCAGGAGCATAATGTAAGAAAAGAAGGAATTAGTCCACAAAATAATTTAAAATAAAAATATTTATTAAAAACCCTAATATAATAGGGTGGGAGGATGTTCCAAGATAAAAAACAGGGACAACCTCCTATTTTACCTTTTTATTTAGTCTTATGATATATATTGTTTTGAAGAAAAAGCTATTGTATAATAGACCAGATACATAATAAAAGAAAAATTGTTAAAATGAGGTAGTACAAATGATATTTGAAACCCATGCTCATTATGAAGATGAAGCATTTGATGAAGATAGGAAGGAACTTCTTGACAGTCTTCCAAAAAACAATATTGAATATGTAGTAAATATCAGTTCATCAATAGAGACTGTGGATAAGTCCATTGATCTTGCAAAAAATTATGAATATATATATGCAGCCGTAGGAATCCATCCCGGAGAGACTGCCCATATGGATGAAGACAGATTTTCATGGCTAAAAGAAAGAGCAATGCATAAAAAGGTGGTAGCAATAGGTGAAATTGGCTTAGATTATTACTGGGACACTCCAGATAGAGATACGCAAAAAAAATGGTTTGCAAGACAGATGGAGATGGCAAAAGAATTATCTTTGCCCCTGGTAATTCATAGTCGAGATGCCGCTAATGACACCTTTAATATGATGAAGGAAGCAAAAGCAGAAGAGTTAGGAGCTATTATTCACTGCTTTGGATACGGAGTAGAACAAGCTAGGCAGTATCTAAATATGGGATTTTATTTGGGAATAGGGGGAGTAGTAACTTTTACTAACGGAAGAAAACTAAAAGAAGTGGTTGAATATGCCCCCTTAGAGCAGTTAGTACTTGAAACTGATTGCCCATATCTATCACCGGTTCCATATAGGGGGAAAAGAAACAGTTCCCTTAACCTTCCCTATATTGCTAAGGAAATAGCAAGAATAAAAAATATAGATTATGATACGGTAATTCATATAACAAATGAAAACGCCAAAAAGTTCTATTTTAATGAAAGGAACATAAATGGACAAACTAGGAAATCCTAAAAATACAATTGAAATTTTAAATAAATACAAGTTTGTATTTCAGAAAAAGTTCGGACAAAACTTTCTGATAGACACCCATGTCCTAGAAAAGATTGTGAATGCTGCTGAAATTACCAAAGATGATTTTGTCTTGGAGATAGGTCCCGGAATCGGTACCCTTACTCAATATCTATGTGAAAGAGCCGGTAAGGTTGTGGCGGTAGAGATTGATAAGATGCTGATTCCTATTTTAGAAGAGACTTTGGCAGCCTATGACAATGTCAGGGTATTAAATGAAGATATTCTTAAAGTGGATTTAGTCTCTTTAATCAAGGAGGAAAATAACAATAGGCCTATTAAGGTAGTTGCCAACCTTCCCTATTATATAACAACACCGATTATTATGGACCTGTTTGAAAAACATATTCCATTATCCGGTATAACTATTATGATTCAAAAAGAGGTGGCTGACCGAATTCGGGCCATTCCGGGCTCAAAGGATTATGGTGCCTTGTCATTGGTCGTACAATACTATGCCAAGCCATATATTGCAGCTAATGTACCTCCAAATTGTTTTATGCCCCGTCCAAAAGTGGGCTCTGCTGTAATATGTCTGACTCCTCACAAAAAACCCCCTTATGATGTTAAGGATGAAAGCCTATTGTTCTCATTAATCCGTGCTTCATTTAATCAAAGAAGAAAAACATTGGTTAATGGAATATATAATTATGAAGGTCTATCCTTTAGTAAAGATTTAATCTTAGAAGCCTTGACCGCTTCAGGGCTTGCAAAGGATATTAGGGGTGAGTCCTTAAGCTTAGAGCAGTTTATAAACATTGCCAACTATCTTTCTGAGAAATCTTAAGATTATAGCAAATGCCATATTATGAAAATAATATGGCATTTGCTATAATAGGTAAAATTTTTAAAATTACTGTTGCATAATTACAAAGTTTCAATTAATATATATAGAAATAAATAGAGAAGGCCCAAAAAAAGAAAATGACAAATTTTTTTTGCCCATTTTTATTAAATCTAAAGGATGCTAATGATATAATGATTTAATTATTTTAAGGAGGATTATATGAGTAAGCGGACAGACATTCACAAGGTATTAATTATAGGATCGGGACCTATTGTTATCGGACAAGCATGTGAATTCGATTATTCAGGTACCCAGGCATGTAAAGCTCTAAAAAAATTAGGGTATAAGGTTATTTTAGTTAATTCAAACCCTGCAACTATTATGACAGATACTCAAACTGCAGACGTAACCTATATAGAGCCTTTGAATGTAGAAAGACTGACCTATATTATAGAAAAAGAGCGGCCAGATGCACTTCTTCCTAATCTAGGTGGGCAATCCGGCCTAAATTTATGTTCAGAACTTGATAAGGCAGGAGTATTAAAAAAATATAATGTTAAGGTAATCGGTGTACAGGTTGAAGCTATTGAAAGGGGTGAAGACAGGGTTGAATTTAAAAAAACCATGGACTCACTGGGGATAGAGATGGCAAGAAGTGAGGTTGCCTATTCGGTAGAAGAAGCCTTAGCCATAGCCGAGAAATTATCTTATCCGGTTGTAATTAGGCCGGCTTATACCATGGGCGGCGCAGGGGGCGGCCTGGTATATAATGTGGATGAGCTAAAAACCGTAGTCTCTAGGGGATTACAGGCAAGTATGGTAGGCCAGGTTTTAGTTGAAGAGTCTATACTGGGTTGGGATGAGTTGGAGCTGGAGATAATAAGAGATGCTGCCGGTAATATGATAACGGTATGCTTTATTGAAAATATAGATCCTCTCGGTGTCCATACAGGAGATTCCATTTGCTGTGCACCTATGTTGACTATTCCTAAGGAAGTTCAGATGGAACTTCAAAGACAGGCCTATAAAATTGTAGATGCAATTGGTGTAATAGGTGGTACCAATGTGCAATTTGCCTATGATCCTGTAAGCGGCAGAATATGCGTAATTGAAATAAACCCAAGAACCTCCCGTTCATCGGCTTTAGCTTCTAAGGCTACAGGTTTTCCCATAGCCCTAGTTTCCGCCATGTTAGCGGCAGGGCTTACCCTTAATGAAATACCTTGTGGTAAGTATGGAACCTTAGATAAATATGTTCCGGATGGGGATCATTTGGTTATTAAATACGCCCGCTGGGCTTTTGAAAAGTTTAAAGGGGCAAAAGATAGACTGGGAACTCAGATGAAGGCTGTGGGAGAGGTAATGAGTATCGGAAAAACCTATAAAGAGGCCTTTTTGAAAGCTATCCGCAGTCTTGAGATTGGAAGGTACGGTCTTGGAAATATAAATAAATTTGAGGAAAAAAATAAAGAAGAGCTTCTTGATATGCTTCATATTCCCAGCAGTGAACGTCAATTTATTATGTATGAAGCCCTAAAAAAGGGAGCAAGTGTAGAGGAGCTTTATGAATTAACAAAAATTAAACCATATTTTATCCGGCAGATGAAAGAACTTGTGGAAGAAGAGGAAAATTTAAAGAAATATCAAGGGCAGATTCCCCCAAAAGAAGTATTAAGACAGGCTAAGGAAAATGGTTTTTCTGATAAATATCTAAGCCAGATTCTTATGATAGATGAAGATACCATAAGAAAGGCAAGGAAAGAGGCTAATATTACAGCGGGCTGGGGAAGTATTCATGTAAGCGGTACTGACAATGCCAAATACTTTTATTCCTCCTATCACATAAATGAAGATAAAGAAGCTACATCTTCCAATAAAAAGGTGATGATTTTAGGGGGCGGTCCTAACCGCATAGGTCAAGGTATAGAATTTGATTACTGCTGTGTTCATGCGGCATTTGCACTTAGGGATATGGGAATAGAAACAATTATAGTTAACTGCAATCCCGAGACTGTGTCAACGGACTATGATACATCCGATAGATTATACTTTGAACCCCTTACAGTTGAGGATGTACTTAGTATTTACGAGAAAGAAAAACCTATAGGTGTTATTGCTCAGTTCGGAGGACAAACCCCTCTTAATTTGGCGGCACAATTAAAGAAAAACGGAGTCAATATTTTAGGAACCACACCGGAGACTATTGACTTAGCTGAAGATAGGGATAGATTCCGTGAAATGATGGATAAGCTTAATATACCTATGCCGGAGTCCGGTATGGCTACCAATTTAGATGAGGCTTTACAAATAGCAAAAAGAATAGGATATCCGGTTATGGTAAGGCCCTCATATGTTTTGGGAGGCCGTGGCATGGAGATAGTCCATGATGATGAAAGCCTTAAGATTTATATGGAGGCTGCTGTGGGTGTTACACCGGATAGGCCCATTTTAATTGACCGTTTCTTGCACAATGCCCTAGAATGTGAAGCTGATGCTATTAGCGACGGAAAACAGGCATTTGTACCGGCAGTAATGGAGCATATAGAACTGGCGGGAATACATTCCGGTGATTCGGCCTGTGTTATACCATCCTTAAACATAAAGAAAGAGCATTTAGATACTATAAAGGAATATACTGTTAAGATTGCAAACGAAATGGAAGTCTGTGGACTTATGAATATGCAATACGCCATTGAGGATGATAAAGTCTATGTATTAGAGGCAAATCCCAGGGCTTCAAGAACGGTTCCCTTAGTATCTAAGGTTTGTGATATACAAATGGTTAGACTGGCCACAGAGATTATGGTAGCTTCATTTTTAGGAGGGCCTTCTCCGGTCCCTGCCTTAAAAGAGAAGAAGTTTACCCACTACGGAGTTAAGGAAGCGGTATTTCCCTTTAATATGTTCCCGGAAGTTGACCCGGTTTTAGGTCCTGAAATGCGCTCCACAGGAGAAGTACTGGGCCTGGCTCAGTCATTCGGAGAAGCATTTTATAAGGCCCAGGAGGCCGGTGATCACAGTCTTCCTTTATCGGGAACTGTACTTATAAGTGTAAATGACAGGGATAAGGAGGAATTACCGGAAGTGGCACAGGGCTTTATAGACTGTGGTTTTAGCATCCTTGCAACAGGGGGAACCTATGACAGGATTGTTAAACATGGTATTCCTGCAGAAAAAATTCATAAGCTTGGCAAAGGCAGACCGGATATATTAGATGCTATTGCCAATGGCCAGATAGATATTATTGTCAATACTCCCATTGATAAAAAAGGAGCCGACGATGACAGCTATATCAGAAAGGCAGCTATTAGGGCCAGAATAAGCTATGTAACCACTATGGCTGCAGCTAAGGCAACTATAGCAGGAATAAAGGAAATTAAGTTTAATAAAGCAGCAAAAGTTCATTCTCTTCAGGAGCTTCATAGTCAAATACAAGATAAAGAATAAGACCACAAGCAGGTAGATTTATTAATCGATATGGATAAATAATCTACCTGCTTTTGTATTTGAGAACCTTATTAGTATCTAAAAAATTAATAATGGCCATGGTTTGGCATAATGGCATATTTAATGGAATATATTGAATAGAAAATGAAACAACCTAAGGTATGGATTGCAAGGGAGGGTGATTATTTGGCTGATTATAAAAGATTTGTATCCTATATGTATGAATACGAAAATGGTGAAAAGAAAAAGAATGTAGGTTTTTCCCGGGTAGAACTTAGAAAGGGGACATGTAGATTTACAATACATATGCGGATGGAAGGGGTTTTGGACGGAATATTTCCTACATATCTGATTTATAGGCCTAATGATGAAATGGAATTGATATATTTAGGAGATTGTATTGTTAAAAATCAACTTATAGACAGCAGATTAACAGCAAAAGAAGATAATGTTGTGGATTCCGGATATGGATTTTCAGATATGGGAGGCATGCTCTTATTTCTAAATTCAAAAATATTTTATGCTACCCAATGGGATGATAAGCCGGTAATATTAGAAGAGGTTTTACAAGCCCTAAAACAGGGGGCAGGAAAGCCTATAAGTGATGCTAAACTTGTACAAGAACCCCCTAAGGAAACTACTTTCAGTAAAAAAGAAGTTTCTGAAGAAGAAGTTATAAGTAAAGAGGCTATAAAAGAAGTTACCGGCAATAATCTTATAAAGGAGGACAATACAAATAAAGAGGCTAGGGATAAAAAAATAGCAAGTAAAGAGGAAGATAAGGATATAAAACCACAAATTCCATTATATAAGCTTCCTAGGGGATGGAAGATAAAAGAAGTGGCGGACCCTGTACATTATGGAAAGCCTATTAATCCATGGGAAATGGTAGAAAGATACAACAAACTTGAAGCAGATAAGGTAAAAGTTGCCGATGCCTTTATGGATACTAAAAAGGAAGAAGTAGAAAGTGTTAGGGATATAAAAGATATAGCAAAGGAAGATGAGTCAAAAGAATCAGAAACTAAAGATGAAAGAGTAGAGAATACAGTAGTTAAAGATAATAAACAAGAAAACTTAGCAGTAGATAATACAGATGTTAGATCAGAGGAAGAAAGGGCACAAAAAGATATTCCAAAGGAAAATACTACAGGGAAAGAAAGTCTAGAAAAGGATATAGCAGCAATAAATATGCAAAAAAGCAATAAGCTAGAAGATTCTAATCCCCTGCTAAATAAGATATTCAATAATTACCCCAGGATTTATCCTTTTGAAGATAATGAAGTTACAAGATGTGTAAAAATTGAACCCAAAGATATAGGGATGCTCCCCGCAGAATTATGGATTTTAAGTAACAATAGTTTTCTGCTTCATGGCTACTATTGTTATCACCATTTAATTTTTGCGGAACTGGTAGATAGTTACGGATGTCGCTACTTTATTGGAGTTCCGGGTATTTATCATAACAGGGAGCGGTTTATGGCTAGAATGTTTGGTTTTGAACTTTTTAAGTCTATCCGAAAAAGGGAATTAAAGCAGGGAGATTTCGGATACTGGTATATGGAAATTAATATATAATACCTAATCAATACCCCGAAGTTCTACATTTTGTACATAAGGAGTCAATAGGGTTTTGTACCGTAATAAGGTTTCTTTTTCTGGGGCGGTAAATCCCGGAGAAATAATATCGCCGGAATCGGTAAAAGACTGGAGATAATAGGCCTTGGCACCTTTAATCCAGTTTCCGATAGCTATCATGTCCCGGTCGGTATGTAATTGATTTACCACGGTGGTTCTAAACTCATAATCTACATTTTCCCGAAGAATTAAGGATACACTATTTTCAATATCGTCCATTGACAGATTTTCCGATCCGGTGGTTAATAAATATTTTTCCTTAGAGTTTTTAATATCCATGGCTATATAATCAATTAATTTTTCATCCATAAGTTTACTAATCATGGCGGGATTAGAACCATTGGTATCAAGTTTTACCTTAAACCCAAGATCTTTAATTTGACTTATAAATAAGGGAAGATCAGAATATAAGGTGGGTTCACCTCCCGTAATACATACACCTTCTAGAATGTTTTTTCTCTTTTTTAAATAGGCAAATATATCTTCTTCTGGAATAAGGGTTTGACTATGAGGGTAAAGTACCAAGGAAGCATTATGGCAAAAAGGGCAGCGCATATTACAGCTGCCCACAAATATTGTAGCAGCTAGATGTTTGGGATAATCAAGAAGAGTAGATTTATTAAAGCCATAAATTTTCATATTGTCACCTCATAGGTCTATTATTTTCATAATTAAACAGCTTATTCATAAAGCTTTTAAGTTGATAATCTGTCTATTTATGATATATAATTAATATACCAAATTTAGAGGAAGCAGTCTAGAGAAAAGGAACTATCATTATGAGGGATATGACAGATGAAAAGTTTATGAAAGAAGCTTTGAAGCAGGCAAAAAGGGCTTATTTATTAGGAGAAGTCCCCATTGGCTGCGTCATTGTTTATCAGGATAAAATTATAGGAAGAGGCTATAATAAAAGAAATACCAATAAAACAACCCTTGCCCATGCCGAAATAACCGCAATTAATAAAGCAAGCAAAAAGATGGGAGATTGGCGCTTAGAAGATTGTACTATATACATTACCTTGGAGCCTTGTCAGATGTGTTCCGGGGCTATAGTTCAAGCAAGGATAAAAAGAGCTGTAATCGGAACTATGAATCCTAAGGCCGGATGTGCCGGTTCAATTTTAAATATATTACAGATGGATGAATTTAATCATCAGGTGGAGATTACAAGAGGGGTACTTCAAAATGAATGTGCCGAAATAATCCAAAAGTTTTTTAAAGAATTGAGAATTCGCAATAAATTGGAAAAGCTTGAGGGTTGACAGTTTTTAAAAAAAGTCTTATACTTGGCATACAGCTCAAAATTACACACAAACATAATTTAATTCGTCGTAAAGTTTCCGTGCAGCCGGGGAGATAGCGGTGCCCTGTACCTGCAATCCGCTACAGCAGGGGTGATATTCTGCCTAGGGTGATTTACTGTAGGGCTGCCCTTTATAAGTGATGTTGACGTTTGGGTCTTACGCAACAGGAATTTGTGAACCGTGTCAGGTCAGGAATGAAGCAGCACTAAGCAAAAGCTCCTGTGTGCCGTAAGGTAGCCTGGGCTGAGTTAACTGTAAAGGTAACGCCTATGGTAATCATTCGAAGCAGAATGCACGGAATAAATTTATAATATAGAAAGATGACATTGATTTGTCATCTTTTTTTTATGAGCATTTGGTACTATTATGGCCTTTATAGCTTTTTATAAGCAAATCTATAGTATATAATTGATATATAAAATTTACATTTTACAAAACATACAAATTGGAGTGTTTCAATTGAAGCAAAAATTAAATTTTAATGCAGTGAACCAATATTCAAGAGGAGCCAACATATATACGGAGGGGGAAGACCTACAAAGTATTGCCTTACTAATTAGAGGACGAATTCAAGTAAGTCATAAAGGGGTAAGATATGTTTTGGGTTCAGGTGCATTTCTTGCGGTCAGTGACATTGTATATGGGCAATATCAAAGTACATATACAGCATTAGAAGATGTAATTATTTATGTATTTGCTGTGGAACATAAGGAAGATTTTGAGAGAGTTCTCATAAGTAACAGTGACTATAATGGTTTTTTAATGGCCACTTTAAGCAAAGTAATTTTAGAGTTAGCTGTGGCCTATCAAGATAGTTTAAAACAAGGATATACTCTATATGAATTTATAATTGATCAATATAAATCTTATTCAGAATCAGCACAAAGACTGGGGTATACCGTACAAAGACCCCAGTGGCTTGATGAATTAATTGATATTGAAAGGCATATTGAACCGGATTTGGATAAAATAAATTACTATAAAGAGTATACTAAAATTCCCCTTGATCTTATAAAGTCTTTTTATTCTACCAGCAGCTTTATTACTATATACCAGATGGATGATCAAATAGAGCTTATAAATCAGTTGAATGAGCTTTTAAAGGATTTGACCCAAAAAATATATTTTATGACACAGTGTCTGATAGATGAAAGCAATATGTGTTTATTTGCTTTAATAGCCGAATTTGCAATTGAAATTGCCGGTACCGGTGGTAATAGTGATGAGTTATTAGATACCATGGATAGTATGGTGGAAGTAATTAATGGGGTTGAGAGCTTTTTTAATAATAGACTGGGTAGAGAGCTTCCTATAAATCGCAGGCAGATGGAGGAAGCATATCATCTTCTTATTACAGGAAATAAAGATAAGAAAATCAGTGCTCAGACCGATCTTAAACACTCTATAGAAGAAAGCGAAAAGGTAGTTACAATACTGGCAGATTCCTTTTTGCAAATTTTAAATTATTCAGAAATAGATGAGACAAAAGCAGAAGAGATGCAGAGTATAATGTTGGATTTTGTCAATTTAAAGGACAGGTTTTCTAATGATGAATCTGCCAGACAAATTAGAAATAAGCTTACGGATATGTATTATGAGCTTTATAAGGCAGTTTTTATAAAGGCCTATCATGATAAGCAGGTGCCAAGGATTATTGATATGTTCTTAATGTATGGTTATGCTGATGAAAGGCTTTTAAGCAAGGAGCAGCTTATCTCTTTATACTTTTTAAAGGATGAGAAAACTTCTTCTGAGATTAAGGTATATAATATTAAGGAATGGCTAACATTAATTTATGAAGGAAAAAAAGAGCCATCCCAAAATGAATTTGACCAAGACTACAATGAAATGCTCCTTTCAATGAAAAAAAGAGGAAAAATTACAGAGGAACAGTTAAATCAGTATCTTAATGATAATGAACAAAAACTAGACTACGAAATACAGAATATGTTCCGATATAATAATAGGACCACAAGTGGGCAGATTAGTATATTTGTACCGGTATTACATAAAGATATGTTTTTAAATCTGCCGAAAAAATCCTATTTAAGTCAAGATAGAATTATTGAGTCCTTAGAAAAGTTAACTGATATTGATTATTCTATTTTTGACCGTGAAGTATTGTATGTAAATAAAGAAAAGCAAATAGAGAAGGAATATATTATAAAAAAAATATATCCAGATATTATACTAATGCCCATTGTGGGTACAAGATTTATTATGTGGCAAGAAATTACCGGAAAGAAAAGGAGTACTCCCGGTCGTTTTCTATTCCCAATTTTTTGTGAAGCGGATTTACTTTCAAATATAGTAAAAGTATGTGGACAGTTCCGTTGGGAATTATGTAGAACCATAGAAGGTACAGCATGGAATAATATCACCTATAAATCCTTAACTTCTGAATATTCGGATTATCTTCAGTTTTATAGAAAAAACAGGGATCTGTCTGAAGAAAAGAAGGATAAAATAAAACTGCAAATACAAAAAGGTAGAAACAACAGTCGTGAAATATTTGTAATTGATTATGAGGCATGGATAAATTATGAGTCTAAGGGAGCCATTAAACTAAATAAGGTAGTCAGGGAGATACTTGCTACTTACTGTCCTTTCTCCAAATCGATACGGGAACAAATATCTAAACAACCCTTATTTGAAGAGGCTTATAGCAGATTTATAAGAGAACGTTTAAAGAAAATCAAGGAAGTAGAAGGAAGACATAGGCTACTACAAAAAGAAGGAATTAATCCTACAGAGGAAATGATAGATACCCTTAAATACTATCAAGAAACTTAATTAAATCATGGAAAAATAAATTTTTATTATGTTAGGGCTATTTCAAGATGGATATCATGGGAAATAGCCTTATTTTTTGTAATTATTTGTGTTATTTTAAGACATAATCCCTTGTATAAAATAAGGACAAATGATAGTATAGAAATTAGGGAAAGGATATACTTAGTCTATTCTATTCTTTTGTAAGGAGGGAATGTTATGGGAAGCTATGGAATTATCGTTAAAACGGAAGAAGTTAGAAAAAGAGTTCAAAAGGGAGATTTTAACTCTGCCCAAAAGATTATTGATACCATGGCCTTAAAAAAGGTAAAAAATATAGCAGACCTAATCCTTTTCGCTGATATATATGCACATAATGAAAGATATGATGAGGCTATGGAGTTGCTTAATAGGGTTTATAAAAAATCAAAAACAAGAAGAGTCTTATTTAAGATGGTATCGGTATCGATTAAAAGAAAGGATATCGAAGACGCACAGTATTTTCTTCAAGAATATGAATTAGCAGCCCCCGATGACTATAATATCTTTATTTTCCGTTATAAAATTGATAAAATGAAAAAAGAGCCCTATAATGTGTTAATAGACTCCCTAAAAAAGTTAAAGAAGTACATATATATGGAAAAATGGGCCTATGAATTAGCAAAACTATATTATAAGGCCGGAATGGAAAAAGAATGCATAGAAGAGTGCTCAGAAATTATTCTATGGTTTGGTGAGGGAAGTTATGTGGAAAAGGCAAAATTCTTAAAGGCATACTACTTAGGTGAAATGGATAAAGATGAAATGATAAATATGCTGAAAAATAGGGCTAAGCAAACTAATAAAATTTCAAATTCAAAAAATATAAAATCCGATTCACAACCAGAATCGGAGGATCAAAATATGACTGAGAATCAGGAATGTAATTTATCTGCAATCTAACTTATATAGTATATGTGTTTAATATTTCCTTTAATAGAATTTATAAAATTATTTTACCTATTTATTGGTTTGATATAAATTTATGGACAAAAAGCTTCCTTAAATACTAAGTCTTTTTCCTTTCTTTTTCATAGTTTGACTTGAATATTAAAAACAACTTGTTTTCAAAATACTTATATAATCATGATAATTAAAAGTAATATATCGGCAAATCAAGGTGAAATGCTTATATATGGCAGGCTAAAAGGCCAAAAAAAGATTTACAAAAACCCACAATGTGGTATAATCAAAGCAGCAGACAAAAATATTACTATTATTTAACTTTCGAGTATAAGCAGAAATAACAATAAAAATAAAAAAGATAAAAAATACGAGGTGTGTAATGGAGCAATATATTATTAAAGGTGGAAAGCCCTTAAAAGGAGAGGTTTTAATTAGTGGATATAAAAATGCGGCACTGGGAATAATAGCGGCAGCAATTATGACCGATGAGACTGTTAAGATAGAGAATATACCTAATATTAGCGACATAGAAATACTACTGCAAATAATAGAAGGCCTAGGGGCTAAAGTCGACAGAATTAATAAAAATACCATAAAAATAAATGCTTCTAATATCCATACTGTAAAAGCAGATTCCGATAGTGTCAGAAAAATCAGAGGTTCTTATTATCTGGTAGGCGCTTTACTTGGTAGATTTAAAGAGGCTCAAATTGCACTGCCTGGGGGCTGTAATATTGGTAGCAGGCCAATTGATAGACATATTAAAGGTTTTGATGCTTTAGGCGCTAAGGTAAACATTGAACATGGATGTATATGTGCAAAAGCTGATAAATTAATAGGCACCTCTATATATTTTGATGAATCTAGTGTAGGAGCAACAATTAATGTTATGCTAACTGCTTGTATGGCAGAGGGACAGACAACAATAGAGAATGCGGCAAAAGAGCCTCATGTAGTTGATGTGGCCAACTTTTTAAATAGTATGGGAGCCAACATCAAAGGGGCAGGTACAGATGTTATTCGTATTAAAGGAGTAAAAAAACTCCATGGAAGTGATTATTCTATTATTCCTGATCAGATTGAAGCAGGAACCTTTATGTTTGCAGCTGCAGCTACCAATGGTGATGTTTTGGTTAAGAATGTTATTCCAAAGCATTTGGAAGCCTTTACAGCAAAACTTTTAGAAGTTGGTGTACAGGTAATAGAATATGATGATTCAGTAAGAGTCATAGGAGAAAATCGTCCGGGAAGTACACATGTAAAGACATTAACATATCCGGGATTTTTGACAGATATGCAACCTATGATGACAACCCTTTTAACTATATCAGAGGGAACAAGTATTGTAACTGAAAGCATTTTTGAAAATAGATTTAAATTTGCCGATGAATTATTAAAGATGGGGGCATCCATAAAGGTAGTTGAAGGTAATACAGCAATAATAACCGGTGTAGAGCGACTTACAGGGGCAAATGTAAGTGCCTGCGACTTACGGGGTGGAGCTGCACTGGTTATGGCAGGCCTTATGGCAGAAGGTTATACTATTGTTGAGAATATAGAATATATTGAGCGGGGCTATGAAGATTTTGAAAGAAAGATGCAAAAGCTTGGTGCCGCCATGGAAAAGATAGATTCTGAAGATATTAAAGCAATAAATAAATTTAAATTTAAGGTAAGTTAGTAAAATAAAAACTGCTATAGAAATATAGCAGTTTTTTGATTGATTTATAAAAATTATAATCTATATCAAGGCTTCAATATATAAATCACGATGCTTAGATAGATCGATAAACTGATCCCCGCACATAATTACCGGTCTAGAAAGATCAAATTTATTAATTAGTACAATCTCACCTTCCATTTTATTGTTTAGCCTTACATTATTATGAATGTAGGTTTGCACAATACCCTCTAAAAAGGTTAATATGTATTTGGTATCGTATTTTAAATAACCTTCGGTTTCAAATAGGTTGATTACTTCAAAGGGGCATAAGGGTCCTCTGTATACTCTTGCACAGGTCATAGCATCGTATACATCGGCTATGGCTATTAATTTGGCAAATGGATCAATTTCATGACTTATCAGACCATTAGGATATCCGCTGCCGTCACATCTTTCATGATGCATAAGGGCTGAGTTTTTAATTCTTTCGTCAATATCTTTTTCACTTAATAGTCGATATCCTCTTAAGGTATGTGTTTTAACTACAGAGAATTCTTCATCAGTAAGTTTTGCCGGTTTCTTTATAATATCTTCCGGAATTAATATTTTACCCAGGTCATGAAGTAGGCCGCTTATGGTAATAACCTCTAAATCCTCAGGGGAAAAATCAAGCCATTTACCCATGATATTACAAATCAAGGCCACATTCAGGCTATGAATGTAAGTGGTATCATCATATTGCCGCATACAATGAAGCATATTAAATAATTCTATATTAGTGTTACACTGATATATTATTTTACTGACATCGGAAAAAAGTTTATCAGTGTCAACTTTATTATTGTTATTTATTAAATCCTCTATGGAAGACTTTAGATCATTAAGGGTATTTTGGTATGCGATATGAAAGCGACGAAAAGATTCGCTTTTTTTAATTTCAGTATAAAAGGTATTCTCAAAGTATTCAGTTTCTTCCTTAACCAAATTATCCTCACAATATATATAGAAGTCTGTAATAGAGTAGAACTTTAACCGGGTTATAATTTTATCTGTAAGGACAGTATCTTTAGCGATTATAAGATAGTGATCTTTTGTATAGATATCCTCTGCAACAATCATACCTGGTATAGCTTGAGAAGTTAATGTTTTAATGATATTCATATTTAACTGCCAATGTATAATTACTTGGCGCTCCTTTCTTAATAATATTAAGAAGTTAATCAAAGTATATTCAAATTTCGACAGTATGTCAATCTTATTACAGAAATATACATTGTAAAATATTAAAAAGTAATGATTTTACAAATGATGGGAATAAAGATATCGAAAAACAGCTTGACGAGTCACATAATAAAGTATATCATCATAACTAAAAGTAAATTATTATAATTTCTCTTATTCAGAGTGATGGAGAGGTAAGGCTCGATGAAGTCACGGCAACCCCTGTAATCGGAAGGTGCCAACCTGAGCGAGTAATCGAACAATAAGAGGATTTGATAAAATGAGTTCAAGTCCGCTTATGGCGGACTTATTTTATTAGAAAACGGAGGAATACTATGCAAAAAAGATTATTTACTTCTGAATCTGTAACTGAAGGACATCCCGATAAAATCTGCGACCAAATCTCTGATGCTATTTTAGATGAGTTGTTAAAACATGATCCTATGAGTAGGGTTGCCTGTGAAACTGCAATAACAACCGGTTTGGTTCTTGTTATGGGTGAGATAACTACCAAAGCTTATATCGACATTCAAAAAGTAGTTAGGGATACTATTCGCAAAATAGGCTACGATAAATCAGAATATGGATTTGATGCCGATACCTGTGGAATTATTGTATCTATCAACGAGCAATCACAGGATATAGCTTTGGGAGTGGACAAATCCTTTGAAGTTAAAGAAAATATAGCTGATGATGTGGATATGTCTGCAATAGGAGCAGGGGATCAGGGAATGATGTTTGGTTATGCTACCGATGAGACTGAAGAATATATGCCCTATGCCATATCTTTAGCTCATAAGCTTACGAAAAAGCTTACTGAGGTTAGAAAAGATAAAACCTTAGATTATCTTAGACCTGACGGTAAGGCTCAGGTAACAGTTGAGTATGATGAAATAGGCAAGCCCATACACCTTGATGCTATAGTTTTATCAACTCAACATGATGAGAAAGTTACCATAGAGCAGTTAAGAAAGGATATTAAGAAATATGTTCTTGATCCGGTATTACCGGAGGAATTAATTGATGAAAAAACAAAGTTTTATATTAATCCTACCGGCAGATTCGTAATCGGAGGGCCCCATGGTGATAGCGGGCTTACCGGAAGAAAGATAATAGTGGATACTTACGGGGGATATGCAAGACATGGTGGCGGAGCCTTTTCAGGAAAGGATGCAACAAAGGTGGATCGTTCCGCAGCCTATGCAGCTAGATATGTGGCAAAGAATATTGTTGCTGCAGGTTTAGCTAAACGATGTGAGATTCAGCTATCTTATGCTATAGGTGTAGCAGAACCTACTTCTGTAATGGTTGATACTTTTGGCACCGGCAAGCTTTCAGATGAAAAATTAGTTGAAATTATCAGAAAGCATTTTGAACTTCGTCCGGCGGGAATTATAAAGATGCTAGATCTTAGAAGACCTATTTATAAAAAGACTGCCGCATATGGACATTTTGGCAGGGATGATAATGATTTTACCTGGGAAAGAACCGATAAAGTAGATGAGTTGAAAGAGTACCTAAAATAATTTGATATATAGTTCATAAAATCTTTAGAATTATAAAATTTACTTTATATGCATGGTTAGTCTATCTGTGCTATACTAATTGGTGAAAGTATACAGAGCAATTAGTATAATGTTATTATAGTGTCATATGTGAAACAGGTGAATAAATGAAAGTAAAGTATAAATTAATCATAGCCTTTCTAATTATGATAGCTATGCCGGTAGGTCTAATCTCCATAACGGCAGGAACTATACTCCGTTATCAGATGGATTCTATCCATGCTTCTTACGATGTTGATGCTAAAACCATACATGTAATCACAAACCCTATTCATATACTCAACAGAATTACTAGGGGTATATATAATGAAATTAAACTTTATTCACTCAATCTTCCTGAAAAGTTAAGTGATTTTGATTATTATAAAGAGCTTGATGCTCAGTTGAAAACAAAGCATTCATTTTTAGCTGTACGTAAGAACAAAGAATTTATTTATGTAGGTAATGAAGAAAAGCTGGCCATGATAAGGGAACTTCTTCCTGAATACGGGACAGGAAGTATAGAGATAGATGGGGGAATTTACCTGGGTGGAAGAAATCCCTTTCTGGTTAAGTTACAGGATTTTTTATTTAAGGATGGAAGTTTAGGAACGGTATTTGTAATTACTGATTTAAATATTTTAGTGCCACAAATAAGGGCGGTAGCAATTCAGAGTGTGATATCCTTTATTATTATCCTGTTTTTTACCGCCTCCCTGTTGATCTTTTGGATTTATCGAAGCATTCTTAAACCCCTTAATATCTTAAGAGTGGCAACAAATCATCTTACAGAGGGAGATTTGAATTATTCGGTAACTTCAATTTCAAAGGATGAGATTGGTCAGTTATGTGATGATTTTGAAAATATGAGAATGCGCCTAAAGAAATTGATAGAAGATCGGATTCAATACGAGGAGGATATTAAAGAATTAATCAGTAATATATCCCATGACTTAAAAACACCTCTTACAGCAATTAAGGGGTATTCTGAAGGGTTAATGGATGGGGTAGCTGATACAAAAGAGAAACAAGAAAAATATCTAAAAACCATATATATGAAGGCAAATGATATGTCAGTCTTAGTGGATGAACTGGCATATTATGCTCAGATAGATTGCGATACAATGCCCTACTCCTTTACCGGTCTTAACCTTGCAGAATACTTTGAAGATTGTGTGGAAGATTTACATCTGGAACTGGAAGTTCGGAATATAAAAGTTAATTATGAGAATCTGGTAGCTAGTGATGTAAAAGTAGTAGCTGATGCAGAACAGCTAAAGAGGGTAATTCATAATATAATAGGTAATTCCGTAAAGTATTTGGACAAGCCGGAAGGCATAATTCAAATAAGGATAAAGGATAAAGATGAATATGTTCAGGTAGATATTGAAGATAACGGATCCGGAATATCTGATAAGGAACTTCCTTTTATATTTGATCGTTTCTATAGAGCCGATACTTCTAGGAGCACAAAAACCGGTGGCAGTGGACTTGGACTTGCCATAGCAAAAAAAGTTATTGAAGATCATTTCGGAGAAATTTGGGCCAGCAGTAAGAAGGGTGAAGGAACAACTATAAGCTTTACATTAAAAAAAGCCTTGTAAATCTAAGTTGCTTTTCTAAATCAGGAGGTTGTGATGAAAAGAATTCTTATTATTGAGGATGAATTAGCCATAGCTGAGCTGGAAAAGGATTATCTGGAGCTTTCCGGCTTTGAAGTACAGGTAGAGACAACAGGAGATATTGGTGTAGAACGGGCTCTTAAGGAGGCTTTTGACCTGATAATTCTTGACCTAATGCTTCCTAATGTGGATGGCTTTGAAATATGCAAACGGATACGAGAAGAGAAAAACATTCCGATTATTATGGTTTCAGCTAAGAAAGAAGATATAGACAAGATTCGGGGCTTAGGAATGGGAGCCGATGACTATATTACCAAGCCTTTTAGCCCCAGTGAGTTAGTTGCAAGAGTAAAAGCCCATCTTGCCAGATATGAACGTTTAATAGGTTCAGGTCAAAAAGAAAATGAAGTTATAGAAATTCGTGGTCTTAAGATTGATAAAACAGCTAGACGGGTATTTATTAACGGTGAAGAAAAGGTGTTTACCACTAAAGAATTTGATCTTCTAACATTTTTGGCCGAAAACCCCAATCACGTATTTACAAAAGAGGAACTGTTTAGAGAAATATGGGACATGGAATCTATCGGAGATATTGCAACAGTGACTGTTCATATTAAGAAGATTCGTGAAAAGATTGAATTTAATACTTCAAAACCCCAGTATATTGAAACAATTTGGGGAGTTGGATATCGCTTCAAGGTTTAAGCAAATTTGACTTTATAAGTCCTTGATTGAAGATCGACAAAAACTTAACAATATGATAGAATAAGATGCCCACCTAGAAGGATTTCCTAATAGAGCGGCATAGGAAGATATATATGTAAAATACCTAACCTTAGGGCTATTACCGAAGAAAGGGTTTTACTTATAAAATATTTCTATTATTCCCTATGCCAAGGCATAGGGTTTTTTATTAAGTAAATACCTGGAGGTGAAAGTATATGGAAAAGAGGATTGCTCTTATCGGAATTATTGTAGAAGATAAGGAAGCGGTAGAAAATCTAAATAGCCAACTTCATGAATACGGTTCTCATATTATCGGTAGAATGGGAATACCTTACCGGGAGAAAGATATTAATATTATAAGTATAGTCCTTCATGCACCACAAGATGTCATCAGTTCTTTGGCAGGAAAGCTTGGAATGCTTAAAGGAGTCAGTGTAAAAACTGTTTATTCAAAAAAATAAGATTAAAGCCCAAAGCGGTATAGGAGGAGTATTATGAAAAATTTATTATTAAAGACTAAATACACCTTATTAACCTTATCCTTACTATTGATAGCTTTGCTAGTTACAGGATGTAATAAAGAAAATAATTATGAAACCCTAGACAGTGGCCATAATCAAGAAATCGGCCCAGAAGAAAAAGATGAAAAAATAGATATAAATATAGCAGCATTAAAAGGCCCCACAGGCATAGGTATGGTAAAGATTATGGAAGATGCCGCCAATAAAGAAACAAGCAATAATTATAATTTTTTAATTGCCGGTGAAGCAGATGAAATCAGTACCGGTTTAATAAAGGGAGAGATTGATATTGCAGCCATACCCTGTAATCTAGCATCGGTATTATATAATAAAACTGAGGGGCAAATAAAGATTATGGGCATCAATACCTTAGGAGTATTATATATAGTTGAAACCGGTGAAAGTATAAATTCTATAGAAGATCTTAAGGGAAAAACTATTTATTCCACCGGATATGGAACTACCCCCCAATACACATTAAACTATCTGCTTAGTTTGTATGGACTTGATCCGGATAAAGATTTAAATATTGAATATAAAACCGAGGCTACTGAAGTGGCTGCCCTATTAGAAAATTCCCATGATGCAATTGCCATGCTACCACAGCCTTTTGTAACCACAGTAATGATGAAGAATGAAAATGTTAGAATTGCCCTTGATATTGATAAAGAATGGAATAAGCAAAATAATAATGGCGGTGTAGTTACCGGAGTGGTAGTGGTAAATAAAGACTTTCTGGAAAAAAACCCTGAAGCAGTGGATTTATTTTTAAGGGAGTATAAAGACAGCGCAGAATACGTTAATAAAAATATTGATAAGGCAGCAGAACTGGTGGAAAAGTATGGGCTTTTTAAGGCGGCGGTTGCAAAAGCTGCAATTCCTTATTGTAATATTACATTTATCGGTGGATCGAAGATGAAGGAAAAAGTAGAAGCTTATTTAAATATTTTATATAATCAAAACCCAAATTCCGTGGGAGGAGCATTGCCCGGTGAAGACTTTTATTATATTCCTTAATAAAGTTTTTAAGAAGTATGGTATCAAATTACTGGTTTTTTGCTTTTGGTTATTAATATGGGAAATAGCCGGCAGAATAATTAAGCAGGAACTATTTCTTCCCTCTCCCAAAAGTGTGATTTTTTCTATTATAGACCTTAGTAAAAGTAGGGACTTTTGGATTAGTATTGCTAATTCCTTTATTCGTATTATTTATGGATTTTTCCTAGGACTAATAACAGGAACTATACTGGCTATCCTATCCTATAAAAGCAGGGTTATTTATGAATTGATATGGCCCCTTATGAAAATTATCAAATCCACCCCCGTGGCCTCCTTTATAATATTAGCCTTAGTTTGGATTAGTGCGAAAAATTTATCTGTCCTAATATCATTTTTAATGGTGATGCCCATAGGATTTTCTAATTTGCTCCATGGTCTACAAAGCACCGATAAAAAATTAATTGAGATGGCTAAGGTATTTCGCTTAAGCAGATGGAAGCAAATTCGGTCAATATATTTTCCATCTATCCTACCCTTTCTTATATCAGCTATTTCTCTTGGTCTTGGCTTTAGTTTTAAATCTGGGATAGCTGCAGAGGTTATCGGAAGGCCACAAAGATCAATCGGATTAAATTTATATGAGGCTAAGCTGTATCTGATGATAAAGGAGCTGTTTGCATGGACAATTGTCATAATTACAATAAGTATTTTATTTGAATGGCTAGTAATGAGAATTTTATCCCGCTTTCCTTTTAATAAAAATGAGAAAGATAAGACTTAGGAAGGATATACTATGGATATAAAGATTATAGATATATGCAAAAGCTTTAAAGGTCAGCAGGTACTAAAAAATTTAAATATTACCTTATCAGAGGGGAAGATTTCTTGTATTATGGGAGCTTCCGGAGTAGGAAAAACAACCCTAGCTTATATTTTAATGGGGTTATTAAAGGCAGACGCAGGACAAATAATCGGCCTTGAGGGTAAGAAAATCTCGGCTGTGTTTCAAGAAGACCGGCTGATTGAACATTGGGATGCCATTAAAAACATAAACTTGGTTTGCCATAAAGGGGTATCAAAGGATGAGATACATAATAATTTAAAGGAAATAGGCCTGACAGACTATGAGGAAAAAGCGGTAAGTTTATTAAGCGGTGGTATGAGGCGAAGAGTTGCCATAGTAAGGGCTCTTTTAGCAGATTATGATCTTCTTATTATGGATGAACCCTTTAAGGGTTTAGATGAAAAGTTAAAAAAACAAGTTATAAACTACCTTCAGAACAAGGTTAAAGGAAAAACTGTCATTATTATTACCCATGATAAAGAAGAAGTAAGTATGCTTAAGGCCGATCTTATTACCATGAAGAAGTAAGTTGTATTTTAAGCATAATTCAGCTATAATACATAAATAATAATGGGCTAACAAAGGAAGGTATAATTAATGCATATTACAATAACAGGTAATTTAGGAAGCGGCAAATCTACCGTAGGTAAGCTTCTTAGTGAAAAATATGGTTTTGAAATTTATTCTACCGGAAAGGTTCAAAGAGAACTGGCCAAACAGATGAAACTAAGTACCCTAGAGCTGAATCAGTTAATGATGAGTGACCGCAAATATGATCATATGATAGACGATGAAACGGCACGGATATCTAGGGAAAATCAAGACAAGAATATTATCTTTGATTCAAGATTAGCATGGCATTTTGTTCCGGATTCTTTTAAAGTCTTTGTATCTGTAAATCTTGATGTGGCAGCAGAGCGTATAATGAAGGATCAAAGAGGTTCTGTTGAAAAGTATTCTTCCATAGAGGAAGCAAAAAAACTTCTTAAAAAGAGAGCAGAAACTGAATGTATACGCTATAAGGATATTTATAATCTTAATTATATGGATTTTTCAAATTATAATTTAATTATAGATAGCACCTACTGTGATCCTAATACTATTGCAGAGCTTATTATGGAAGAGGCAAAAAATTATTATGATAAACCAGGTGATATATCAAAAATTTTAGTTTCTCCTAAATATCTTGTATTTGATAATTTACAAATTGAAGAGGATAATAATCTTGATGAATTAGTAAATAGTTTAAAGGGAACTGTTTATGCTAAAGATAAAATTATTAAAGTAAAACAGCAAGATAATAAGTTCCTAGTATTAGAGGATATTAATTATGCAAAAGCTGCCCTTTTGGCAGATGTAAGTTTTATTCAAATAAAAACCATATAAAAATGTTTTTGTAGTAAAAAACAAAGAATGAAATAAACTTCTGAATAAGTTAATATTCCCTTTTTATTTCAAATTATCCCCGAGGATATAAAAAAATATTTGACCAAAAATAATGATAAGAGGATTCAAAATTAAATGAATTCTCTTTTTGTATATTTTATATATTCAAAACTCGGGGGGTGAGTAAATGGAAATATGGGATACCATGAACGATAGAGTAAAGTTTTTTATTAAGGGTATAATTATTATTCTTGGTGTTTATTTAGGTTTTCGTTTTATATTACCTCTTATACTGCCTTTTATTTTTGCATACTTTTTGGCTTGGATAGTTAGGCCTGTTACTGAATTTTTATATAAAAAAATTAAGATACCGAGAATAATAGGCGGGTCTATTTCTCTTATATTGTTGTTATCCATAATAGGCACAGGACTGTTTTATTTGGGTAATATGTTAATTAAACAAGCCCTTAACTTTGCCAGGAATATACCGGTATACCTAAATGTTTTGGCAGGTAGGCTTGACAGCATATGTAGCAGCTGTGATGAATTATTGGGACTGGCAGCAGGAAGTGTCAGGGCTATTATGGATGAAAATATGCTAAGTATGGTTAACAAAGTAAAAACCGATATGGTTCCAGGTTTGACAGCAAAGACCTTATATTATATAGTGAAGTTTATTGGCTTTATAGGTATACTCTTAATTATATTTATATCGGCCGTATTGATAGTTAAGGAGGTTCCGGAGCTTAAGACAAAATATAAGAATACAGAAGTATATAATGATTTCAACAAGGTGTTTTCAAAACTTGCAGAGGCCGGAATGGCATATTTTAGATCTCAATTGCTTATTATGGCCATGGTAGCCATTATCTGTGTTATAGGACTAGTATTAATAAAAAATCAATATGCCCTGCTACTGGGTCTAGGAATAGCCTTACTGGATGCATTACCTGTAATAGGAAGCGGAATGATATTAATTCCCTGGAGCATAATGATGCTTTTTGACGGAAATATATATGCTGCCGCAATACTTATAACAACATATCTAATATGTCAGATAATCCGTGAGGTCCTAGAACCAAAATTAATAGGAAATAGAATAGGTGTAAAACCTTTATATACCTTGATATCTATGTATATGGGTCTAAAACTATTTGGAGTAGCCGGTTTTATACTTGGACCTGTAGCCCTTATAATAATTATTACTATAGTAAAGGTAATAGATGATAAGGAGACCAGGGCATATACACTTGACAAAGGAACTGAACTAGAATAAAATAAGGTAAATTATAAGTGGCGTTGATAAGGAATAGTAGAAAACTTACGCATTTCAGAGAGAGAAGCAGTGGTGAGAGCTTCTTATGCAGTGGTTTTTGAACCGGCCCTTGGAGCCTTGTATGAAAGGATTAACTCCCCAAGTACAACGTAGAACCGGCGTTAACGGTATAAAGAGAGCATATATACAAAGTAGTATATATGCTAATTAGGGTGGTACCGCCGAGTCTTTCGGTCCCTTATGGGATGAAGGGCTTTTTTTATTTGTTAACTTTAACTTTCTAAAAATCGGAAAGTAACAAATTTGAAGGAGAGATAGTTATGGCAAAGGAAAAGAAATTAGTAGAGGCAATTACTTCAATGGAAGAAGATTTTGCAAAGTGGTATACAGATGTGGTAATAAAAGCGGAGCTAATTGATTATTCCAGTATCAGGGGCTGTATGATAATTCGTCCCTATGGTTATGCTATTTGGGAAAACATTCAAAAACATCTGGATAATAAATTTAAAGCAACCGGAGTAGAAAATGTCTATATGCCTATGTTTATTCCGGAGAGTTTACTAGAAAAAGAAAAAGATCATGTTGAGGGCTTTGCCCCTGAGGTGGCCTGGGTTACCCATGGTGGTAATGAGAAACTTCAGGAAAGATTATGTGTTCGCCCTACATCAGAAACCCTATTTTGCGATTTTTATTCAAATATTATTCAATCTTATAGGGATTTACCCAAGTTATATAATCAGTGGTGCTCTGTAGTAAGATGGGAAAAAACCACCAGACCTTTCCTTAGATCTGTAGAATTTTTATGGCAGGAGGGACATACGGCCCATGCTACTAAAGAAGAGGCTAATGAAAGAACCATACAGATGCTTAATGTCTATGCTGATTTTTGTGAAAATGTCCTGGCTATTCCTATGATTAAGGGTAAAAAGTCTGATAAGGAGAAGTTTGCGGGAGCAGAAGCTACCTACACCATCGAGGCTTTAATGCATGACGGTAAGGCATTACAGTCTGCTACCAGCCATGACTTTGGTGACGGATTTGCTAAAGCTTTTGATATTCAATATACAGATAAAAATAACAAGCTACAATATGTATATCAGACCTCTTGGGGTATGACCACCAGAATTATCGGTGCAGTGATTATGGTCCATGGAGATAACAGCGGCTTAGTCCTTCCTCCTAAGATTGCACCTATTCAGGCTATGATTATTCCTATTAATCAGACCAAAGAAGGAGTACTAGAAAAAGCATTTGAATTAAAAGATAGATTAAAAGATTTTAAAGTTAAAGTTGATGATTCTGATAAAACTCCCGGATGGAAATTTAGTGAACAAGAAATGCGTGGAATTCCTATTAGAATTGAGATTGGTCCTAAGGATATTAAAAACAATCAGGCTGTTATCGTAAGAAGAGATATCAGAGAAAAGATTTTTGTATCTTTGGATGAAATAGAAGGAAAAGTAGCAGAAATACTTGATAAGATGCAGTCTGATATGTTAGAAAGAGCTAGGGCCCATAGGGATGCTCATACTTATGTTGCTAAAAACATGGAGGAGTTTGAACATATTATTAATGAGAAACCCGGTTTTATTAAGGCTATGTGGTGTATGGATGAAGCTTGCGAAACAGAGATTAAGGAAAAAACCGGAGCCACTTCCCGTTGTATGCCTTTTGAACAAGAACATCTTGACGATCACTGCGTCTGCTGTGGAAAGCCTGCAAAGGTTATGGCTTATTGGGGAAAAGCTTACTAAAAGCTGCCTTGTCTTATATAAAGCCCTTTGTTATAATGGGTTAAATAAGCTAAATTATTAGGAGGTCCTCATGGAATTTCAGATTCCCGAAAAAGTCCAATATATAATTGATACTTTAGTTGACCATGGCTTTGAAGCCTACGCTGTCGGGGGCTGTGTCCGTGATATGATACTTGGAAAAAATCCTGAAGATTGGGATATTACAACATCAGCTAAACCCTTTGAGGTAAAGAAGGTCTTTAAAAGAACTGTAGATACAGGGATAGAACATGGAACGGTTACTGTTCTTTTAGATAAAGATCATTATGAGGTTACTACTTATCGTCTTGATGGTATATATGAGGATAATCGGCGGCCAAAGGAAGTTTCCTTTACATCCAGCTTAGAGGAAGATTTAAAGCGGAGGGATTTTACAATTAATGCCATGGCTTACAATCCCCAATTAGGGATAGTAGACTTATTTGGCGGAGTTAAAGATTTAAAAAACCGTTTGATTCGCTGTGTGGGAAATCCCATGGAAAGATTTGATGAAGATGCCTTAAGGATATTGCGGGCAGTTAGATTTTCAGCACAGTTGGATTTTCAAATAGAAGAAGCTACAAAGTTAGCTATAAAGGAGAAAGCCGGCTTATTAAAAAATATCAGTGCCGAAAGAATTCGTATGGAACTTACCAAGCTCCTAGTTTCAGATAATCCGGACCGGCTTAGGTTATTATATGAGCTGGGTATTAGCAAGGTTATTCTTCCTGAATTTGACCGGATGATGACAACTCCCCAAAAAAATATCCATCATGCTTATTCTGTAGGAGAACACACCATAAAGGCTGTAAGTGCGGTTGCCGGTAGTGTTAGTGAAAACCGATTTTCAGCCAGAGAAAGAACTATCCTTCGCTGGACAATGCTACTTCATGATATTGAAAAACCAAGTACCATTACTTTAGGAAAAGATGGTCAAAATCATTTTTACGGGCACCAAGAAAAAGGTGCGGCAACTGCCAAACGTATCTTAAAAGAGCTTAAATTTGACAACGATACCTTAAATGCAGTTGTTCATTTGGTTAAATGGCATGATTATCGTTTTGATCTGACACCTAAAGGGATGCGAAAGGCTGCAGCTAAAATCGGAAAAGAATATATGGATTTATTATTTGAAGTAAATTATGCCGATACCTGCGGAAAAAATCCGGAGACTAATAAGGATAAATTTAAAAAGCTAGAGGAAGCAAAAGCCCTGTATAAGGAAATTATAGAAAAAAATGAGTGTGTCAGCCTTAGGGATTTAAAGGTAAGCGGCAAGGATTTAATAGAAGCAGGCTTTAAGCCGGGCAAATCCATGGGGATTATATTAAACAGATTATTAGAAACGGTAATTGCAGATCCTTCTCTTAACCATAAAGAATCCTTGATTGACCTTGCCAGGTCTTGGAAGGATAATTGATAACAGAAATTTCTTAGCAGCTATGAGCCTGCTTCAAATGATATTTAATTTGTATCATTTGAACAGGCTCTTTTTTTTACTCTTAAAAGCAAGCTTTTACAGATTACATTAAGAAACTCTTTCTTTTATTCATGATTTCCTAAGACATATCATAATATTAGTAGACGGATATTATCAATTATTGGGGGTGGATTGCTGTGGAAGATAGGTACCAAGAGGTGTTAAAGAAATATCCTTTTAAGGTATGCAATATATATAGGGCAAGGGGTGCCTACTTGCTAGAAACTGATTGTGGATTAAAGCTTTTTAAATGCTTTGAAGGTTCGAGAAACCGTGCTCTATTTGAACATAATCTAAAAGAACATCTTTTTATCCATGGATACTATAATACAGATTTATATGTTAAAACAATAGAGGATGACATTATAGCTGAGGATCAAACCGGATGCCAGTACATAGTAAAAAACTGGTTTTGGGGCGAGGAATGCAACCTAAAGGAGTTGTCACAGATAGAAATGGCATCCGCTAACCTGGCAAAGCTACATAGCATTTTAAAGGGAGTGGAGTTTACCAAGGAACAATTGGAGTATAATATTACCGGTAATCTTAAGGAAACCTTTGAAAAGCGTAACAGGGAGTTGAAACGTGTTAAAGGATATATATGGGATAAACGGCAAAGAAATCAGTTTGAAATCCTATACTTAAATTATTATGATGAATTCCATGAGCAGGGCCAAGAGGCAGTAGAAAAACTGGCAAAATCAAATTATAATAAGGTTTTAGAAGAAGCTATAAGGCAAAGATTAGTTTGCCACGGGAATTATAACTATCATAATATTATGATGCTTAAGAATAAATATGAAAGTCCATCAAAATCCGGTCTTTCACTGTCAGTAGCAGATTTATCCTCCGAATGGAGTAAGGGGATGGCAACCACTAATTTTGAGAAAGCCCATGTGGGGATTCAAATTTACGATTTATATCAGTTTATACGAAAAGTTATGGAGAAAAATGATTGGGATATTTTATATGGCTATAATATTATTGAAATCTACGACCGGATACGGCCCATATCAAAAGACGAGTTAGAGATTTTATATTTACTTTTATTATATCCAGAAAAATTCTGGAAGATAACCAATTTTTATTTTAATGGTAAAAAAGTATGGATTTCCACTAGGAACATCCAAAAGCTTAACAGCATAGGTGAACAAAATCCCAAGCGGATAATATTTTTAAAAAAGCTAGAGAGTATATTATAATCATGTCTTCTTTAATCTTTAAGCAGGAGCTGAAGATTGCCTAAATTACTTTAGTAAGTTATAATTATAGAAGCAGTAAGAAAAAACCTACATTAAATTTTGATAATAATTATGAGGTTACTATGGAATCAAATGGGAAGAGTAAAAAAAATAAAATGGAAATTAAAATCAGGCCAATCATCAGCCTTTTGATTGGTCTGACCTTCTTTACACTTATTATAATAATTGCTTTTTTTGAGGCGGGGAATGGTCAAAAGTCCGGAAGTAAAAAGAATAATAGAAAATCATCAAATATTAAGGCAGAGGAGGATTTATCATCTGCCTATAATAATGCTGACAGCAATTCCTACGGAATTATTCTTGAAATTAATAAAACAGACAAGATAATTCGTCTATATGATATAGATCAAAAAGCTGAGATAAACTTAAATTATACGGGAGCTACAAACATTCTTGATAAGTACGGACAAGCCATAGCTATAGGACAGGTTGAAATAGGCTTGATTGTTGATGTGGCATATGAAAGCCATAATAAGAAGCTGATATCTCTACAAACATCTTCTAGGGCCTGGGAGTATATAGGGGTTAATAATATGACCCTTGAGCCGGATAATAAAATAATCAAAATAGCTAATGCAAAATACACATATGAAAATCCGGTTGTTATAGATAATGATAAATTCATTACCATGGAGGATTTGGCCATACAGGATGAGTTGACCATTCGAGGTATAGATAAAACTATCTGGTCGGTTATAGTAACCAAGGGACATGGAACAGTAAAATTAAAGGATTATGAAGCCTTTTTAGGGGGCAGTATAACCGTAGGTTACGAAGCTGTTCAAGAGATTACTGAAGATATGACCATAACTGTCCGTGAGGGAAATTATAATTTAACCGTAGAAAATGGTGAATATAGTGGCACAAAAAACATTACTGTTTATCGTAATCAAGAAACAATAGTATCCTTAGGGGACCTTGGTCCAGAAGAGATAGAGTATGGACATATAAGCTTTGAAATTACTCCTTTTGGGGCAGATTTATTTATAGATGGGGAAATTACTCCCTATGCCAATCCTATTAAGCTGGCTTACGGAGAGCATAACATAGAAGTTTCTTTAGGAGGTTACTTAACTTACCAGGGTATTTTGAAGGTGGATAAATCCCATAAGAAAATTCAGATTACCCTTCCCCAGTTAAGCAGCAGAGATTCGGTCAGTGTAATAGAAACTCAGCCTGATGAAGAGGAGATAGAAGGAGAATCTGATATAGACAGCATAGTTGATATGGATCATCTTATTTATATCCAGAATCCCAGTGGTGTATCAGTATATCTTAACGGAGAGTTTAAGGGCATCTCACCGGTAAGTTTTCAGAAAGTAATCGGAAGTCATGTTTTGACATTTATTAAACAAGGTTATAAAACTAAAAGCTACACTATTAATATAGCAGATGACGGTCTTGATACCTATATAAGCCTGCCGGATTTACAGCCGGAAAATTAGCTATTATGTTGTTTGTTGTCATGAGATTTATAATGAACTTAGAAAGCATCATTTTATAGGGGTTCCTATGGTTTTGTGTCTATCGATTTTTTAATCCCTCTCTTTTCAAAATATCCATTTCAAGTTATAATGGATGTAAAATTATGGAAAAGAGAGGGGTTTTTATGATAAAAGATTTATACTACAATAATATTATTATCTATGCTTTTGCTGCTCTTTGTGGATTGGGGGTTATCCTCCGTTTTATATTGGATATAGTATACATATATTTGGTAAAAGAATCTGACAAACTAGGTACAACTAAGAATAAATTATTAAAGCATATGAGAATGAAGTATGAAACATGCTATAAATTAAACATAGCTGTTAATAATGTGGATACTTTTGTGGATAAGAACCTGACTAAGTATAGATTTTGTGGATTATTATTATCCACATGGGAAAATATTAGTGGACAAGTCCTATTATTAAGTTTTCTTATAGTGCCTATTAGTGCGGTTTTTGGGGTCTTTCTCGAGATTGATAGAAAAGTAATTTTATACACAGGGGCTGTTGGTATTTTAGGGGGAGCTGCATTAATATTTGTGGATAAAATGATAAACTTACCGGTTAAAAAGCGTATGATTCGTCTTAATCTCTTGGATTATCTAGAGAATTTTTGTAAGGTTAGGTTGGAGCAAGAGGCTAAAGATCCAAAAAAGCTTGAACTGTATCGAGAAGAATATTTAAGTACCGTAAGTTTAAAAGATCAAAAAATTAATTATGATCCCGATAGTGTCAAGGAAATAAACCGCAGGAAGGAAGCAAGAAAAAGAAAGGAAGAAGAAAAAAGACTAAGGGCATTAGAAAGGGAAAAGGAGCAAAAAAAGATAGAAGAAGCTAGAAGGCAGGAAGAGCAAAGAAGACTTGAAGAGAGAAAAAGGCTGGCCCAGCAACGTAGGGAAGAGGAGTTTAGAAGACTTCAGGATGAAAAAACAGAAAAAAATCAGATAAGGGAAGGGAAAGTATAGAGGAAGTGGCTGCTGAGTATGAAGAGGCTAAAAAGCCTATATTTATTAATATGTCCCCGGAGGAAGAAAAAGTAGTAGAAGATGTCTTAAGAGAATTCTTTGCATAAAAGGGTTATATATGAACACAGCAAAATAAAAGCATAATTAAGCAGAATAAATGATTGATTATTAAGACTTAGTTTGCTAATATATAAGAAAAAAAGGAGAGGGAGTTATGTCAAGTAAGCTAAGTTTTGATTATTCTGCTGCAAAAAAGTTTATAAGTCCCACTGAAGTTGAGATGATGAAAAAAGCTGTCCAGATGGCAAAAGAACAGCTTATAAGTGGTATGGGACCTGGATCAGATTATCTTGGGTGGATAGATCTTCCCATTAATTATGATAAAGATGAATTTAACAAAATTCAGAAGGCAGCTGAAAAAATTAAGGCAGATTCTGATGTTTTATTGGTAATAGGTATAGGAGGATCCTATTTAGGAGCCAGGGCTGCCATAGAATTTTTGAGACATAGTTTTTATAATAGTGTATCAAAGGAGATTAGAAAGACACCTGAGATTTACTTTGTAGGTAATAATATCAGCAGTACCTATATGAATCATCTAAGGGATGTAATAGGAGACAGGGATTTTTCTATTAATGTTATCAGTAAATCAGGTACTACCACAGAACCGGCCATCGCTTTTCGCATATTCAAAAAGTTATTAATAGATAAGTATGGAAAAGAGGAGGCGGCAAAAAGAATTTATGCTACTACTGATAAGTCCAAGGGAGCCCTAAAGAATTTAGCTACTTCAGAAGGGTATGAAAGTTTTGTTGTACCTGATGATATAGGGGGTCGCTTTTCTGTACTTACAGCGGTAGGACTACTGCCCATAGCTGTAAGTGGTGCCGATATTGCAAAACTTATGGAAGGTGCCGCCAGCATGAGAAAACATTGTCTAGAAGCCCCATATGAAGAAAATGATTCTCTTTTATATGCTGCAATCAGAAATATCCTTCTTAAAAAAGGTAAGACTATAGAAATCTTGGTAAACTATGAACCGTCCCTTCATTATGTATCGGAATGGTGGAAGCAACTTTACGGTGAAAGTGAAGGAAAGGATCAAAAAGGTATCTATCCTGCTTCCGTAGATTTTACCACAGACTTACATTCCATGGGTCAATTTATACAGGATGGCCAGCGTACATTATTTGAAACCATAGTAAATATTGAAAATTCCTCATCAGAAATTATTATAGAGGAAGAAGAGGTAGACTTAGACGGTTTAAATTATTTGGCAGGAAAGAGTGTTGATTTTATCAATAAAAGTGCCATGAAAGGAACCCTTCTTGCCCATACTGACGGTAATGTACCAAATCTTTTAGTAAATCTACCTATGCAGAATGAATATTACCTGGGACAATTATTTTATTTCTTTGAATTTGCCTGTGGTATTAGCGGATATTTGCTTGGGGTAAATCCTTTTGATCAGCCCGGAGTGGAAAGCTATAAGAGGAATATGTTTGCCCTTCTTGGAAAACCGGGTTATGAAACCCAACGGGAGGAATTACTAAAAAGACTAGAGGGACAGGAATAATTGTTAATTACTTAAGTCACAATAAAGTAAAATGAGAGTATAATGATAGTGATAACAGTAAAACTTATAATTCGGTAAAGTAGGGCAGTAAAATGGGATAGGGTACATATCTTTGATTATTCGCAACCGAATCCCTTTTTACCTCTTACTGAGTGTGAACAGATTACTGCCTTGATACCTTACCAGAAATATTCGGCTGCTTAACATAGATATGACAATTCGCCCCTTGAAAAAAGGGGCGATATTGTTATTTAGGCATGGCAGCAATATATCTATACATTAAAATAAAATGACAAAAGCTGCCTCCCATAACAAAAAGATGGAAGAGTTCATGGGAACCAAAATATTTATGTCTTTTATTAAAGAGGGGAAGTTTTAGGGCATATATAACCCCTCCGATAGTATAAATAATTCCTCCGGCTAAAAGCCAGTTAAAGGCAGCAGAAGGTAGAGAATTTATAATTTTAGTAAATGCCAAGACACAAATCCAACCCATAGCTATATATATCACAGAGGAAATCCATTTTGGACAGTTAATAAAAAACCCGGTTATTACTATACCTATAATAGCCAAAGTCCATATTATGATAAGAAGTGAAATACCCACAGTATCGCCTAAGGCAATTGTACATATGGGGGTATAGGTACCTGCTATTAATAAATAAATCATCATGTGATCAAATTTTCTAAGTCTTCTATTGACTTTTTCCGAAATATTCAGGGTATGATATATTGTACTTGCAAGATATAATAATATCATGCTGATAATAAATATCCCCAAGGAAATAATATGGATATAACCGGGGTTAGCAGCAGCCTTTATTAAAAGGGGGGTTGCCGCAAAGATTGCCATTAAGGTCCCGATAAAATGAGTTACTGCACTGGCGGGATCTTTTGCTTTAATAATCTTTTTTTTCATTATGCCAGCTCCTTTCTATTTAAAAATCACTAGATTATTAGTAATTGTGAATATTATTTTTTGCAATTCAATTTATTTTTATACGGCTAAGGAAGTCAAATCTATGTAATGTAGTTTTAAAAACCATGTAATGCCTATAACAATACTACAATATATGGATATAAAATGCAATATAAATTTATTGATTTTAATAATTTAAGTAATATGGTATACTATGGTTACAAAGTTTATTGTTAGAAATAAATGCTCAACAGGAGGGATAAGAATGGATCTTAATGTCGGTGAGATAATAAGGTTAAAAAAACCTCATCCCTGTGGAAATAGTGAATGGGAAATTTTACGGACAGGTATGGATTTCAGATTAAGATGCATGGGATGTGGACACCAGATTATGATCCCAAGAAAACAAGTTGAAAAAAGCATTAAGCAAGTTAAAAAACCAGAGACGGATAAAAGATTATAGAATAGATAAGGGAAAGGATTGAACAATGGACTACGTTTTGATTGACTTAGACGGAACAATTACCAACCCTAAGGAGGGAATAACAAAATCAATACAATATGCCTTACAAGCAATGGGTATTTATATTGATGATTTAGATAGTCTAACAAAGCATATCGGACCTCCCATAAGAGATGGATTTAAGGAGTTTTATGGATTTAATGATGAGGAAGCAGAGGCTGCTGTAGCAAAATATAGGGAGTACTATGGTGAGAAAGGAATATATCAAAATGAACTTTATAATGGTATGGAAAGCCTTCTTACCAGACTAAAACAGGCAGGAAAATATCTGATTGTGGCTACTTCAAAACCGGAAGAGTTGGCTGTTAAGGTATTAGAAAGTTTCCACTTAGAACATTATTTTGATGATATTTGCGGAGCCTCCTTTGATAGTAGTAGGGATAATAAAGAAGCTGTAATTAGGTATGCACTTGAACGAAATTCTATAACCGATCTTGACAGGGTCGTTATGGTTGGAGACAGAAAATATGACATAATAGGAGCTAAGGCAGTAGGAATTGCTTCCATAGGTGTCTTATATGGTTTTGGCAGCAAGGAAGAGTTATTGGAGGCGGGGGCGGATCATATTGCCACTACCGTAGATGATGTTTATGATATAATTATGGATTTGTAGTAATAAATTTAAGGACAAGGTATCTTATTTAAAGCTAATATAAAGTTGGGGTGAGAAAGATGGAAGCAATAAGGATAAGAACGCACCAAGCTATAAGCGGTATGATAGTAGCTGCAGATATATATTCTTATGATGACCAATTGATTATAAAAAAAGGATCAAAGCTTGATGATAGGATGATTACCAAGCTACGTTTCTTTAACGTACATGGATTATTTGTCTATAAAAATGATCCTTCAGATGAGGACCAAAGGGAAGAAACCTATATAGCAGCCCTTAGAAATACACCGGAATTCAAGAATTTTAATCTTAAATATAATGAATTTATCGAAAAGGTAAAAGATATTTTTGATAAAATGTTAACCGGTGATAGCAAAGTAGATATTGAAGGTATCTTGACAGATATAGGCCTGATTCTTAAAGAAGGCCGAAATGGAGTACATATATTGGAGATGCTTCATGGTATTCGGGATTATGATGATTTAACCTATGTTCATTCTCTAAATGTATCCCTTATATGTAATATTTTTGCCGGCTGGTTAAAAATGTCCAATGAAGAGACAAAGATAATTACATTGGCAGGATTATTTCATGATATAGGGAAGCTGCTAATTCCCCAAGAAATACTTACAAAAGCAGGAAAACTTACTGCAAAGGAATATGAAGAGGCAAAACTTCACACAATTAAGGGATATCATGTTTTAAAAGATTTAAATCTAGATGTTCGGATTAAACATTCTGCACTACTTCATCATGAACGGTGTGACGGTTCCGGATATCCCAATGGCTTAACCGGTGAAGAGATAGAGAACTATTCTAAGATAGTTGCCATAGCTGATGTATATGACGCAATGACTTGTAACAGAAGATATAGAAAGGCCATATGTCCCTTTGACGTGGTGGAAAGGTTTGAACATGACGGCTTTTTAAAGTTCGATTCCGGCTATCTTATGGTATTCTTAGAGAAGATTATCCACTCTTATCTTCATAATTCGGTACGGCTAAGTGATGGCCGTGAAGGAGAGGTTGTTATGATTAACAAGCGGGCTCTATCAAGGCCGGTGATTCGCTGCGGCGATATCCATATTGATTTATCAAAAGAGAAAGATTTAACTATAGATTCGATTTTATAAATTAAATAAAGCTTATATACAAGTATAAACCGGTATTCTTCCTATCTTAGAATGCCGGTTTTTTTATTGCTTAAGATTAATATAACCATATTATACAAAGATAAAATTTATTAATATGACATAGAGTAAAGATCCGCAGCCAATACTTAAAAAGGTGTTTTTCTTCCATATATGAAGGGCACAAAGTAGGGCAAGGCTTATTGTTTCCGGTATAGCATAGGGGGCCCTGCTAAAGGAAATATCTTTAAGACAGTATACCAGCAGCATACCTATAATTGTATAAGGGAGAAAGTCAGACAGGTATTTTATGTATTTGGGTATCTTTCTATTCTCAGGAAATAAAATAAAGGGAAGAAATCTGGTAAGGATGGTGGCAAGACTGACCAGGCTAAAAAATATGAACAACTGGGTACTGGTGTAATTCACTTTGGAATGCTCCTTTCTAAAGGCTCCTTTATAAAAGTTAATAACAAAAGAATGACAATCATTGAAGGAATAATAAAATTAGAGGCACCAAAAATAAATCGGCAGATAAGGGCACTAAATACACCAATAAGGGTGGGGATATGATTTTTTACCTTTCGCCATTGATCTATAAATATTACTGTAAATAAAGCCGTCAATACAAACTCTAGGCCTCTGAGTTTAAATTGAAGTAAGCCCCCGATTAAGCCTCCTAAAATGGATCCTGCTATCCAATACAAATGATTTAAGAAAGATATGTAAAAATACAACCATTTTGCAGGGACACCTGCCGGGGGAATGACATTACAGAGTAGGGAAAAAGTTTCGTCTGTCAGGGAAAAAATAAGGTATGGTTTTATGAGTCCCATATTTTTATATTTTTTTAGGAAGGAGATACCGTAAAATAGATGGCGAGCATTTACCATTAATGCCATTAAAAATGCCCCTAAAAGATCAAAACCGGAGGCTAATAGGGCAACAGTAACAAACTGCATGGAGCCGGCATAAATAAAAACACTAGAAAATATGGTCCATAATAAAGAAAATCCTTGGTTGTTCATAAGGATTCCATATGCGGTTCCAAGAACTATATAGCCTGACAGTACAGGAATGGTATGATAAAGAGCAGCCTTTAGGGCTGCTTTATGATTCTTCAATATAATTCTCCTTTTCTTTTGAGTCTTGAGCACTGTAATACGTTAATTATAAAAAGTATTATAATATAGAGTCAGATATTTTGCAAATCTAAAATCATATATTATAACTGGTGTATCTTGCATTAAATAATATAATCAGCTTTATTCTCGGTTTTATTACTAAAGTTTTTGTCTAGGGTCTTATATAGCAAATCTATGGGTAATCTGGTATTACATTTTTCACATTCTATATAGTCCTTAGAAGATGTCTGTTCCCTCTTATCGTATAAAAAGGGAGAGAAAATTAAAGAGTTTTTTAATCCCGGAGCATCGGAATCTAAGACATAGGAGTAAATATAACTGGCTTCATGCTTTAAAAAAAGATTCTTGCTTTTGCAGACGGGACAAGTATATTTATTGGATTCCATATGCAGTAATCCTCCTTATTTATCTTTATTATTTCATAGTTACACAAATTGCCTAGATTTATTCAAATAAGCCTTATGGCAAAAATAAATATAAAAATAGTTGACATATATAAACCTTAGAAGTATAATTGCTATACCCCCCTATGGGAGGGGTATAGCATAGATTTTTAATTTACATAAAAGATTTGGATAATTAAAAATATAATTATAAGCTTTGACTTTTTAGAAAGGAGTGTTTACAAGGTTCTAAATGACCCTTGTATTAAAGATATGAATAATGAGAAAAAGAAAGCTGTATTTGCATTAAAAACTGCAAAAGGTCAGATTGATGCGGCAATAAATATGATTGAAGAGGAAAGATACTGTGTAGATGTATCTAACCAGGTTATAGCTGCACAAGCTTTATTAAAAAAAGCAAATCTTTTAATATTAAAGCAACATATGTACCATTGTGTAAAGGAAGCATTTGAGCATAATCAAGGTAGTGAAAAGATAGATGAAATTATAGATATATTATCTAAAATTACCGGAAAGTAAAAGGCCGGGAAGGAGGAATTAATATGGCAAATAAAACATTAAAAATAGAAGGCATGACCTGTGCAGCCTGTGCCAGGGCCGTAGAACGGGCCGTAGGTAAGCTAGAGGGAATATCCCAGGCAAAAGTAAACCTGACTACAGAAAAGCTGACCGTAGAATATGACGAGAATAAAATCAATGTAGAAACAATACAAAATGCCGTAGATAAAGCAGGCTACAAGGCAGTAAGGGAGACTGTTGCTAAAACATTAAAGATAGAAGGAATGACTTGTGCAGCCTGTGCCAAAGCCGTAGAAAGGGCTGTAGGTAAGTTAGAGGGAATATCCCAGGCAAAAGTAAATCTGGCTACAGAAAGATTAACCATAAATTATGAGCCTTCAATAATTAGGCTGTCTGATATAAAAAATGCCGTTAAAAAAGCGGGCTATAAGGCACAAGATGTAGAATCAGCCATGGATTCTGATAGGGATAATAAATTAAAGGCAAAAAAATCCTTATGGCAAAGATTTATAATATCCCTGATTTGTACAGTACCCCTTTTATATATTTCTATGGGCCATATGATAGGACTTCCTTTACCTAGATTTCTTGATCCCATGATTAATCCGGCAGCTTTTGCCATAGCACAGCTAGTACTAACTTTACCGGTGATTGCAGTGGGGTATAAGTATTATCTGGTAGGATTTAAGACCTTGCTAAAGGGTAGTCCCAATATGGATTCTTTAATAGCCATAGGCACCAGTGCTGCCGTAATATACGGTATATTTGCAACTGTTCAAATATTACAAGGGGATGGATCTTATGCCATGGAATTGTACTTTGAGTCTGCCGCTGTTATTCTTACATTAATAACCCTTGGTAAGTATTTTGAGACTGTATCTAAGGGTAAAACCTCAGAAGCTATAAAAAAACTTATGGGTTTAGCCCCTAAGACAGCCACCATTATCAGAGAGGACAGGGAGCTTAATATTGCCATAGATGAGGTTGAAGTAGGAGATATTATTGTAGTAAAACCCGGTGAAAAGCTGCCGGTAGATGGTATAGTAATAAGCGGTACTACCTCCGTGGATGAGTCTATGCTGACCGGTGAGAGTATACCTGTAGAAAAACATGCGGGAGATACTGTAATAGGTGCCAGTATTAATAAAAATGGAAGCATTAGGTATAGGGCAACAAGGGTGGGAAAAGACACTACCCTGGCACAAATTATTAAACTGGTTGAGGAGGCTCAAGGATCTAAGGCTCCCATAGCCAAGATGGCAGATATTATATCAGGTTACTTTGTTCCCATTGTTATAATCTTAGCCTTACTGGCGGGGTTAGCTTGGTATATTATAGGAGGAGAAAGTGTAATCTTTGCCCTAACCATTTTTATTTCGGTACTGGTAATAGCCTGTCCTTGTGCCTTAGGACTAGCAACACCTACTGCTATTATGGTGGGAACCGGTAAAGGAGCAGAACACGGGGTGCTTATTAAAAGTGGTGAAGCCCTAGAAACTGCTCATAAGATTAATACAGTTGTCTTTGACAAGACGGGGACTATTACAGAAGGAAGACCAAAGGTTACCGATGTTTTTACCGCAGATAATATCAGCAAGGAAGAACTTCTAAAAATATCAGCTTCAGCAGAAAAAGGATCGGAGCATCCTTTGGGAGAAGCTATTGTTGACTTTGCTAATGATATGGGTATTGATACAGTAAATGTTACTGATTTTATGGCTATACCGGGTCATGGAATAGAAGTAACCATAGATGAAAATCAGGTCCTTCTGGGTAATCGAAAACTGATGACTGAAAGAAAAATTAATCTGGAAAATTGGGAACAAATATCTGATAAGTTAGCAGATGAGGGAAAGACTCCCATGTATATTGCTATATCCGGTAAGCTGGCCGGCATTGTAGCCGTAGCTGATACTGTAAAAGAATCCAGTAAAAGAGCTATTGAAAGCCTCCATAGGATGGGGATAGAGGTTACTATGATTACCGGAGATAATAAAAAAACAGCCCAAGCCATAGCAAGGCAGGTGGGAATTGATAGGGTTTTAGCGGAAGTACTGCCCCAGGATAAGGCGGACAAAGTAAAAGAACTTCAATCTAAGGGTAGGAAGGTTGCCATGGTAGGAGACGGAATTAACGATGCCCCGGCCCTAGCTCAAGCGGATATTGGTATTGCCATAGGCTCCGGTACCGATGTGGCCATGGAATCTGCAGATATTGTTCTTATGAGAAGTGATTTAATGGATGTTCCCACAGCAATACAGTTAAGTAGGAGTACCATTGGCAATATTAAAGAGAATTTATTCTGGGCATTTGCTTATAATACCATAGGAATACCTATAGCCATGGGCATCCTTTATATTTTTGGCGGTCCCTTGTTAAACCCTATGATAGCCGGTGCTGCCATGAGTTTAAGCTCAGTATCGGTGGTAACTAATGCTTTAAGATTAAAGAGATTTAAACCGGAAGTTTAAAGATATTATTTTGCAATACTATATTATTATTATCGGAGGAATAAAGATGAAAAAGAAATTAATGATTGAAGGAATGTCATGTGGACATTGTGTAAGACATGTTGAGGAGGCTTTAAAAGAAATAGAGGGAGTAATATCTGCCAAAGCCGATTTGGAAGGAAAGTATGCAATGGTGGAGCTTAATAAGGACATAACTGACAGTCTTTTTAAAGAAGTTATTGAGGAAGTCGGTTATGAATTAGTAGGAATCAGTGAAAATTAAAAGAAACTAATAGTAAATATCTATAAATAACGGGGACATATCAAATGGTTTTATACCATTTGATATGTCCCTTTTTCTTTGTCAGTGAATTTGACTTATTTTAAAGCCCTAAAAATATGAATAATATAACAATAACAACTTGAAATCCTGTGTCATAAGTGTTATAGTTGTAATAGAACAAGCATAAGAGTAGTAAAATATAATTTAATGGTCAATAATTAAAATAAAAAATTAAGGAGGAGACTATGAATATTAATAAGTTTACACAAAATTCAATTCTGGCGGTACAAAATTGTGAAAAATTAGCTTATGAATATGGGCATCAGGAAATAGATATAGAACATTTGCTTTATAGTCTTATTTCCTTGGATGATAGTCTTATAGAAAAGTTATTGGAGAAGATGGGGATAAACACCAAGGTTTTTATAGCCCAGGTTAAGGGTCTTTTAGATAAAAGGGCAAAGGTATCCGGGGGACAACTATATATTAGCAGTGACTTAAATAAGGTCTTAATCTATGCCGAGGATGAGGCAAAGCATATGGGAGATTTATATGTATCGGTAGAGCATCTATTTCTTAGTATGCTAAAGCAGTCCGGAGGGAAAGTTAAGGAATTGTTTACTGACTTTAACATTACAAGGGAATCCTTCCTTGCAGCCTTAAGAAGTGTAAGAGGAAATCAAAAGGTGGTCAGTGATAATCCTGAGGCTACCTATGACACCCTTGAAAAATACGGATACGATTTGGTTACCCGGGCCAAGGAACAAAAGTTAGATCCCATTATCGGTAGGGATGCCCAGATTCGTAATGTCATCCGGATATTATCTAGAAAAACTAAGAACAATCCCGTTCTTATCGGAGAGCCGGGAGTAGGCAAAACAGCAGTTGTAGAAGGGCTTGCACAAAGAATTGTAAAAGGGGACGTACCCCATTCCTTAAAAGATAAGAAAATATTTGCATTAGATATGGGAGCTTTAGTTGCCGGAGCCAAGTATAGGGGGGAATTTGAAGAGAGGCTAAAGGCAGTACTAGAGGAAGTAAAAAAGAGCCAAGGACAGATTATATTATTTATAGATGAGCTTCATACCATTGTAGGAGCAGGAAAAACCGATGGAGCCTTAGATGCAGGTAATATGCTTAAACCTATGCTAGCCAGGGGAGAACTTCATTGTATCGGAGCAACTACCCTTAACGAATACCGTCAATATATTGAAAAGGATGCAGCCTTGGAAAGAAGGTTTCAACCGGTTTTAGTTGATGAACCTACTGTGGAAGAGACCATATCTATTCTTAGGGGATTAAAGGAAGGTTATGAGGTCTTTCATGGAGTTAAAATTACCGACGGGGCTTTGGTCAGCGCAGCCACCTTGTCTGACAGATATATATCAGACCGCTTCCTTCCCGATAAGGCTATTGACCTTGTAGATGAAGCCTGTGCCCTGATTAAGACAGAACTAGATTCCATGCCTACAAAGCTTGATGATATGCAGCGAAGAATTATGCAAATGGAAATTGAAGAAGCGGCCCTTAAGAAGGAAAATGACCGTTTAAGTATGGAGCGGCTTGAAGAACTTAGAAAGGAACTGGTAGAACTTAAAGAGACATTTACCCTTGAAAAGGCTAAATGGGATAATGAGAAAGCAGCTATTAAGAAAGTTCAAAAACTTCGGGAAGAAATGGAAGAAGTTAATAAACAAATCGAACTGGCCCAGCGTGACTATGATCTAAATAAAGCAGCAGAATTAAAGTATGGACGACTTCCCCAGTTAAATAAGCAACTTCAAATAGAAGAAGAAAAATTAAAAAGTAAGGAAAGTCAAATGGTTCGTGAAAGGGTAAGTGAAGAGGATATTGCCAGGATAGTATCTAGATGGACCGGTATTCCTGTAACAAAGCTTACAGAAAGTGAGAAAAATAAAACTCTTAATTTACCGGATTATCTTCACAAAGGGGTCATAGGACAAGAGGAAGCAGTTTTGAAAGTATCAGATGCCATACTTCGTTCCAAAGCAGGAATAAAAGACCCCAATAAACCTATTGGCTCATTTTTATTCTTAGGCCCTACCGGAGTAGGTAAAACGAAACTGGCCAAGGCTTTGGCTGAAAGTCTGTTTGACAATGAACAGAACATGATAAGAATAGATATGAGTGAATATATGGAAAAGCATTCTGTTGCCAGACTAATAGGAGCACCTCCGGGATATGTAGGCTATGATGAAGGGGGCCAACTTACCGAAGCAGTTAGGAGAAGACCTTATGCAGTTATTTTATTTGATGAGGTAGAAAAAGCTCATAAGGATGTATTTTATGTGCTACTTCAAGTTTTAGATGACGGTAGAATTACAGATTCTCAGGGTAGAACAATTGATTTTAAAAATACAATTATTATTCTTACCTCTAATATCGGTTCAAGATATTTATTAGAGGGGGTCAGTGAAAGTGGAGAAATCAGTTCAGAATGTGAAGCCATGGTAATGGATGAGTTGAGAGCCTCATTTAGGCCTGAATTTATAAATCGGCTGGATGAAATTATTATGTTTAAGCCCCTTACTAAGGAGAATATCAGTGATATTATTAATTTAATGATAGCAGATGTAAATAAGAGACTAAAAGAGAGGGATATTACTATCCAAGTAACCCAGGGGGCCAAAGATTACATTGTTCAAAGAGCATATGATCCTGTCTATGGTGCAAGACCCTTAAAGAGGTACCTGCAAAAGAATGTAGAAACCTTAAGTGCAAGGCTAATTTTAAGTGACCAGGCTTCTAGTGGAGATACTATAATAATAGATCAAGGAGAAGATGGCCTTACTGCTAGGGTTATGTAATGATAATGAATTTTTTTTACAAAGCCTTCATAAGATTTAAGTAAAATAAGACTATTATGGAGGTTATTAATGAAGAGGCAAAAGATTATAAAGAATTTTCTGGGGCTTCTTTTAATAATTTTAACGGTTTTTGGCTTGCTAGGATGTGAGAAAGATGAATCAGAAATAAAGAAAATAAGAGACTTGGACTTTACCGTAGTAGAAGAGGCTGACTTACCTGGAGAATTAAAAGAAATTATAGATGAAAAAAAGGAGAAACCTTTTAGGCTTCACTACTCCAACAAGGACCATTTGTATATTGTGGTGGGATATGGAAAGCAAAATAGTGGAGGATATAGCGTTGCTGTAGAAGAACTTTTTCTTACAGACAACGCCATCTACATAGATACCAATTTGATTGGTCCTTCACAGGATGACTTGGTAACACAGGGTGTAACTTATCCTTATATTGTGGTAAAGCTTGAGTATATGGATAAAAAGATTGTATTTGAGTAGCCTCCATCTATTAGAACAAAACACCTATAGTGGGAAAAGGTAGAAGGGCACTATATTTTGTATAAATAACTTGGAAGAACTCTAGATATAGTATAAAATAATTCGTTAAAATGACAGATATACCCTTGTTTTATATACACTATTTTGTGCAAATTCCTAAAAAAGGGTAGGAAGATTATACTATGCATATTAAAATATACCATAAATCTTAACAATAATAAGTGAATTTACTGTGCAAATTTATCGGTAAAATACCCTGATGCAAGAGGAATTGTCAGAAAATTATTTGACAATTCCTTAAATTACATGCTATAATACTTATGATGCATAAAATATGTAATAAAATCAATGTTTAATATGTCCATATAGCAGCATAGGACTCTGAATGGAGATAGAAGCATTAGAAGGAGTTAATATGATTAAACAGATGGATGTAAATAAGGTACGAAATGCTGTAATCAGCCATACGGGGAAGAAAGTAAAAGTCAGAATCAACAGGGGTAGACACAGAATTGATGAGACGGTAGGTATTATATCCGAGACATACCCCAGTATTTTTTTAGTCACTACTCAAGGCAGTAAAGATATGCCGGTACGGACTATGTCGTACAGTTATACGGATGTTTTGACCAAGGACGTTGAACTTATTTTGTGCAGACAAAGCTAAGCGTAAATAGGCCGAAACCATAAGGTTCCTTATGGTTTCGGTTTTTTTTATATTCCAAATCATAAATCCTAATTTGTATGAATATGATATCTCAGAGGCATGTAATCCTATGTCCAAATTAAAGGAGGGATAAGTTTGGAATTAATAAAAAAGAATATTCATATGAATAAATTAAAATGTAAAAGCACTATGCAGCTTACCTTGGACGATGACTTTAATGTTCCAGATATAAAGCCAGATGTAGACCGGATTATTACCCAGCAGGGAGAGGTAAAAATCAACGAAATTAATGCCATGAACGGTAAACTTATGGTAAAAGGAGAACTGGATTTTAATATCCTATATTTCAGTCAGGAAGATGAAAAACCTATTCATAATATTACCGGTCAAATTCCCTTTGATGAGGTAATTAATATGGAAGATACCTGCACAGATGATGAGCCTATTGTAAAGTGGGAATTAGAAGATTTAAGCACCGGGCTTATTAATTCAAGGAAATTAAGTGTAAAATCAATTGTAAGGCTTAATGTTTCTGTTGAGGAGCTTTATGATGAGGAAACCGGAGTTATGGTTGAAGGACCTGAAGATGTACAATACATAAGTAAAAAGATTGAAATAACCGATATAAGTATTAATAAAAAGGATACTTTTAGAATAAAAGATGAGATACTACTTCCTACAAATAAGGGGAATGTTGTATCTGTATTATATAGTGATATACATATAAGTAATATGGAAGTAAGGCTTTTAGAGGATAAGTTCACAATCAATGGATTAATGTCAGTATTTATTCTCTATAGCAGTGACAGTGAAGAAAGTCCAATGGAATATTATGAGACAGAAATCCCCTTTGGGGGAACAGTTGATTGTAACGGCTGTAATGAAGATATGATAGAAGATATAACCTTCAGGGTGTTAAATAAAAATCTAGAAATCAAGCCGGATTCTGATGGAGAAGAAAGGGTTATTGACTTAGAAGTTATATTGGAGATGGCTATTAAGGTATATGATATACAGGAACCTGAAATTCTGTGTGATGTATATAGTCCTTCTAGAGAAATCACCCCCGTAATTCAAAATGCCGTCTATGAGAATTTGGTGGTAAAAAATAATAGCAAATATAGGATTGCAGACCGCATCCGTGTATCAGATAATCAGCCGAATATTTTGCAGATCTGCCATTCTGAAGGAAGCATAAAAATTGATGATATTATAAAAAGTGATCAGGGACTTCAGGTGGAAGGAATAATTGATATAAACCTTCTTTATATATCAGAGGATGATTCCATGCCCCTTTCTTCCTTAAACGGAGCAATACCATTTACACAAATTATTGAAGTTAAGGGAATGGATGAAGACGGAAGTTTTGAAGTTCGTCCAAATCTTGATCAGCTTAGTGTTATGATGTTAGACGGAGAAGAAATTGAAGTAAAGGCTGTTATTAATTTAAATACTATTGTCTTTAATAAAATTATAGAGCCTATTATTACAGATTTAGAGATTGCTGACCTTGATATTGAAAAACTTCAGGCCATGCCCGGACTTATCGGTTATATTGTGAAAAAAGATGATACTTTGTGGAATATTGCAAAGAAATATTACACCACTGTGGATACAATCATGGAAATTAATGATTTAGAGGATGATAGTATCAAAGAAGGTGATAAACTAATTATTATGAAACGAGTAGATGCAATTACATAGTTGTTAATCTTTTAAAATATTAATTATCATATTAAGGAAATAATAGAATCCTCCGATATACCTAACATAGGAAACAAATTCTATTTTTAATGGATTACTCCTAGTTACCAAGGAAGGTAAAGTTTAAATGCCAAAAGTAGTGGCAGCTTATAAGGAGGATGGAAATGAGTATACAGCAGATAACTAATTATGATAAGAACACAATAAAATACGACTATAAAGAAGGAAAAAAAGTTAAAGAAGAAGCGGTACAAAGAAATGATATGGCAGCAGTATATGAAAGGGAACAAATTGAGAATAAGGTATATCAAAAAGATCAGGCTACCATTGACCGGCTCTTAGAAGAGGCCAAAAGCAGTTCACAAAAACTAAAAGATTTAGTAGAGAAAATGCTCTTAAAGCAAGGAAAGACTTTATCTAATGCCAATGATATCTACAGCCTACTAAGGGAGGGTAAAGTTGAGGTAGATGATGAGACAAGGGCACAGGCTAAGAAGGATATTGCAGAAGATGGGTATTGGGGGGTCGTGCAGACCTCGGAAAGATTAGTTTCATTTGCTAAAGCCTTGTCAGGTGGTGATCCTTCTAAGGCAGATCTTATGATAAAGGCTGTTAAGAAAGGTTTTGAACAGGCTGAGAAAGCATGGGGAGGAAAGCTTCCTAGCTTGTGTAAAGATACTGTGAATCGTACAATAAGCAAACTGGAAGAATGGAGAGACTCCATTAATGAAACAGAGGATAACTTAAGAGAAAATAATAAGTAAATCGGAAGGATATAAAATAAAATAGGACTGTTTCTAAGTGGTTAATTAGGGCATTTAGAAACAATCCTTTTTTATTTTAAAATATTATTTAGCTGGGGAGTAAGGCTCTGTTAATATTACTTGATAACCCCAATCAGAGGATTTAAATAAATCATAAGCCTGTTTTGCCTTAAGTTTATTATCAAAAATTCCATATACCGTAGGTCCGCTTCCGCTCATCAAAGCAGTAAGGGCCCCTTTACTTTTCATTAAACCCTTAATTTCCTCTATAATGGGATGTTCTTTTATTGTTACTGTTTCTAAGATGTTTTCCATAAGAGGTATTAAGGCATATAAATTATTTTCTTTTAGGGCTTTTATCATAGAAGAAATGTCCGGGTGGCTAATTTCTTCATTTAACCGCAGATTTTCATATACATGTTTTGTAGAGACACTGACATCCGGTTTTACAAGAAGAATCTTGCAATCAGGTATGGGAGGCAAGGGGTGAAGTATTTCCCCGATACCCTCCGAATGGGCACATCCCATCATAAGGCAAAAGGGAACATCTGCTCCCAGCTTAATTCCCAGTTGCATCAATTCTTCTAAGGATAAACCTGTTTGAAAAAGCCGGTTTAAGCCCTTTAATGTAGCGGCAGCATCGGCACTTCCTCCTGCTAAACCTGCAGCTACCGGTATTCTCTTGTTTAAGGTAATGTTAAGCCCACTTCTTATAGGATAGTGTTCCCTAAATACTTCAACTGCTTTATATACCAAATTTCTTCTATCCGTGGGAAGATAGTATAGATTTGATCTTACTGTTACTGATTGAAATTTAGTTTTCTTAATACTTATGGTATCATGTAAATTGACAGTTTGCATAATCATACTAACATCATGATAACCGTCAGGACGTTTTCTTATTACGTCTAAGCCAAGATTAATTTTTGCATAGGCTTTTTCAGTTATAGAATTCATCTTAAGTCCCCCAAATCCTAGAGATAAAGGTATTTTATCACAATTAATCAGCCTTTACAAATAAACATCTTAGCAAAAGAGGTTTTTTAATGCAGCAAAAAGTTTAAATTTGACTTTAACAGGTAATCTTTTTGTTTTTAAGGCATCAAGTTCTTCATCAGTCAGTAGAAAACTTAACTTTTTTTCCGACTCACTACTGACAATGCTATAGGTTTCATCTACAAAGCATAAAGGAGGGAACATTACGCACCACCAGTTTTTACCCTGAGCCTTGCCGATTTTAACCTGTACAGCCTGATATGTACCCGGTGGAAAGGTATAATCACCATATACCTTTAAGGGAAAATAGCAGTTTGAGTAAGATGCTAAGACAGAATATGTGTATCCTTTATCTTTTATAACTTTACTGGCCACTTCTTCTATTAGTGGTAGTTTTTCTTTAAGAATGGCTCTGGCATGATTTATGTTATCCACATCCTTAAGATAAGGATACAGGGTTTTTAAAACAGCATCCTTAACCTGGTATTTTAAATTCTGATCTTCATCACTGTCGCTGTTAGCAACAACATGAAACCGGATAATTTCCTTTGCTATCTCTTCCTGCAGCCTACTGGGTTTGCTTTTATACAGATGTAGGATTTGAGTTAAAGTATAGGATATTATTAGTAGAGCTAATAGAAAAAATACACGTATTCTATTGTTGTTTTTATCTGTATAAGCCTTATTATGTAAATTTTTTCTCCTTAATCTCTTATTTATTTTATTTTTCATAAGTCCTCCCAATAATATTTGATATCTAAGTATGGCCAAAAAATCATATTATTAAACAGGACAATTACTATTTGATAAATTAATTGATTATTGAAAAGCTCTTGAACTTAATTCCTTTTAATAGTAAAATGAATAGGCATTCTAAAATTAATGGAAACAGCCTTATACTATGATGTCAGGAGGCTATAATATGACAAAAGCACCGATTGGGGTATTTGATTCAGGAGTAGGAGGATTGACTGTTGTAAAAGAAATCATGAATCAGATACCCGGAGAAACCATAATATATTTTGGAGATACAGCCAGGCTTCCCTATGGAAGTAAGTCTAAAAAAACAATTATTACTTATACTAGGCAGATTGTAAGATTTTTAATGAGAAAAGGGGTAAAGGCCATTGTAATTGCTTGTAATACGGCCAGTGCATTTGCCCTAGAGACTATTAAAGATGAAATTGACATACCTATTATCGGGGTAGTAAAACCCGGGGCCAAAGTGGCAGCAAGAACCACCTTAAATGGAAAAGTAGGTGTAATTGGTACTGAAGGAACTATACAAAGCGGAATATATAACAGGTTTTTAAGCAAAACAAATCCTAAGGTAACTGTATTTGGTAAAGCATGCCCGCTTTTTGTACCTTTAGTGGAAGAAGGATTAATTGATGATCCTATTACCTTTGAAATGGCAAGAAGATATATAGGAGAACTTTTAGATAAGGATATAGATACATTGGTATTAGGTTGTACCCATTATCCTTTGCTTAGGGAAACCATAAGAAAGGTTGTAGGAGACGAAATCTTTTTAGTTAATCCTGCATACGAAACAGCCAAATGTCTTGCGGCAGTCCTAACAGAGCATAACTTAAGAAATGATACTACTCAAGCCCTTAATCATAAATTCTATGTCAGTGACGGAGCCGAAAAATTCAAACGTTTTGCTAATACCATTTTACCCTGTGAGGTAATGGAAACTAAGGACATAAATATTGAAGAACTGGGTTGATTAGGAGTTGTAAGATGAATGAAAAAGTCCGTGTATATATAGAGGGCATTGTCCGGGATGGGGATGATATAAGCCCTATTACTACCAAAGCAGTAGGAGTATACCGTAACTTTAAGGGTAGGCATATTATTCGGTATAAGGAGCCTGAAAATGAAGAAAATAAGGCTTCTATTAATACTATTAAAATATCATCCGGACAGGTTGAGATGATTAAAAAAGGAGAAAACAGTACCCATATGGTTTTTGATTTAAGCAAACAGACCTATTCTAGCTATGATACTCCCTATGGTAGTCTTAACTTTCAGATAAATACCAGCAGGATTAATATAGAGGAAAAGGTAAGGGAGATAAATATCCATATGGAATACACCCTTTCCCTTAATGATAGTCATATATCGGACAATCAGCTTATAATAAAGGTTACTTCCAATTAAAGAATATAATATTCTTTGAATAAAAAAATGCATAAGACTACTGCAATTACTTGGTCAGTAGCTCTTATGCATTTATTTTTATATTATTATTGCTTCTCTGTAACAAATCCCTCTTTGTCAAATTTTACACCATAGGATATATTCTCCATAAATTTATAGTAGTCTTCCTTCTTCTTTTGCTCTGTAATCTGATAGGTATATGCACTATCATTCATAACAGGTAAAAGCTGTACATCGGTGCTTTTGTCAGGATTTAAATATATCTTTAAAAGTCCGGATTCTCTTTTTGAAGAGTTAAACCAGTAGTTACCTAAGCTGTAGGCAATGGGTTTTCCTTTATAGAATTCTATTCCCTGCATTACATGGGGGTGGCAGCCGATGACAGCATCCGCACCGGCATCAATATAAATCTTAGCCATATTTATTTGATAATCCAGCAGTTCATGGGTGTTTTCCTTACCCCAGTGGACATAAGCCACTACAAAGTCACTGTTTTCTTTAGCTTCCTTAATGGACTCTACAAACAAAGCCGGATCATATGTTCCGATCATACCGGGTCGGGTATCGCTTGCATACCAGTCCATGGCATAAATTACACGGCTTGCTGCCACATAAGCAATGGTAGTATCATTAATGGTATAGTAAATGGGTGCCTTGGCACGGTCAATATTAACACCTGCCCCCACATAATCAATCCCTGCCTCTTCAAGGGTGGTAAAGGTATCTAAAAGGGCATCCACCCCATAATCTAAGGCATGATTATTGGCAAGGGAAACTATATCTACTCCCATTTCTTTTAATATATCAACCCGTTTTGGATTGGCCCTAAAGGTGTAAGATTTTTCTTGGATTCTGCTTCCCCTTGTACTATAAGCAAATTCATTGTTCAGCATAAAGATATCTGCATTATTCATTTCTTCAACTAAATCCTCAGAGATAGCTCCTAAGATACCTTTATTCTCTCTGTCATATCTGGCTATGGGTTTGGAGTTTTCATCAAAATTAATATCACCGGCAAAAGCAAGTACGATAGGCTCCGGTAATATTGGCTCCTCTTCTTCCTCCTGAGTTAATTCTTCTCCATTCTCGCCGGTATTATCTTCAGGATCCTTAGCTTGTCCATATTCATCTTCAAAATTAATATCATTTGTTTTACTAGAATCGTCATTTATGTTATCAATTATATTTTCCTTATCCAAATCATCAGAAACATTACTTGTAGGGCCCTTATTACTTATTAAAACCACAAGTAATAGTACAAGCAGTATTGCTACTTGGACAAGTAATACTATTTTTAACTTCCTGTTCATATAATTATCCTTTCTTAGGGAATTTATTTGTATTTTAACACATAATTACTACATAAAAAACCCTCTAACCAAAATAATCATACTTAATTTGGATAGAAGGCTATAATATATCATCTATTTATCTTTCTTAGAAAATTTATCTTTTATCTTACCAAAGAAACCTTTCTTTTGCTTGGTTTCTAAGTTACTTCTTAAACCCTTAACACCAGTAATATAGATACCACTAATTACTGCTTTTACCTCTTTCTTAACAGGAATAATTTCAAATACCTTAGGGTCACACATCATAGACATAACTTTTGGTCCGATTTTAGCTTTAACAATAGGAACCTTAGAACGGCGGAGGTATTTAGGTGTCTGTTCTAAAACCATTTTAGGAAGATTTGCTTCCGATAATTTCATTTTCTTTTTATCAATTACAAGAATAGAAAATGTTTGAGCCGCTGCTTTCATCTGAGCTTCAGCTTCTTCCTGCCTAGTTTGCAGTTTCTTTCCTAAGAAATAAAGACCTACAAATACTCCTATTATAACGGCTACTATAATCAATATTACAATCCATGTAGTGTTCATGTACTTATGTACCTCCTGTATATCAATTTATTTAAACTTTATATTAAGGTAATATTCATTATATCATACCCAAGCGGGACAATAAAAAATAAATATTGTCCCGTTTAGGGTATCCTTTTGGGTTGGGCAAGGCTTATTGTATCATTTTTTTAATAAAAAATAAATAGCAAAATAAAAAATATGGTTACTAATTTTTAGGATTGGACTAATGAAGCATTTTTATCCAGCATTTCTTTGATAATACTTTGGACGTAAGAGCCTAGATGCCTTCGCTGGTCCTTGTCCAACTGCTTAGGGTAAATGGGTTTCCCAAATTCTATAACAACCTTGGCCGGTCTAACCCAAGGGGAATGATTTTCATAAATTTCATCTGTATTACTTATGGCTACGGGAACAATGGCGCATCCGGTCTTTTCTGCCACTTTAAAGCTTCCTTCTTTAAAGGGAAGCATTTCCTTACCTTGACTGCGGGTGCCTTCCGGAGATATAAAGATGGAGTAGCCGGCCTTAATTTGTTCAATAGCCTGAAGTATTGTCTTCATACCCTGCCTAATGTCATCCCTATCAAGGAATAAGCATTGAAGTAAAACCATCCAGGTTCTTAAAAAAGGGATTTTTTTAATTTCCTTCTTTGCCATAAATCCTGTAAGTGTCGGTAAACAGACATAGGATAAGGGAATATCAAAATAACTTCTATGATTAGCTATATATAATATAGGTTCATTAGTGGGAATATTTTCTTTACCGATTACTGTCTTCTTAACTCCGGCAATAAATAAAACTATATGAAAAGCAGCTACAACTATTTTCTGAGAGCTGGCAACTTGTGCCCGACGGTTAAATTTACCGATAATAAATTCAATTATAAATAAGGGAATACTTATAATAAAAAATATTAGTAAAAATAAAAGAATTAGTATAAGCCTCATAGCTTACCTCCTGTAATTTAAAGGTGAACACTTAAAATGAAAAGAGATTTAAAAATCTCTTTTCATTTAGAAATTAATATTATTCTATGGAATTTGTGTTACTTAATTCTTGATTAATATCCATATTCATATCATTGTTGTAAAAGACCGGATCCATATTTTCATTATCTAATATTTCTTCATGGTTATTTTCAAGATCTTCATTATCTAATTCCCGGCTAGGGTCTTCTACATCAATTTCACCCTCAGGAATAGGAGTAGGTGTAGGAGTCGGAGTAGGTGTAGGTGTAGGTGTGGGAGTCGGAGTAGGTGTAGGTGTAGGTATTGGGCTTGGAGTAGGTTTAGGTGTAGGGGTTGGAGTTGGAGTGGGCTTATAATTAATCAGGTCAGCATATTTTTTTTCATAATCAAAACCATCGCTGGGCTTATAATTATAATATTCCTCCAAAGTAAGCTTATTTGTATAAAGATAATTAGCTAAATCCTCTCCTACATATCGTATATGCCATGGCTCATATGCGTATCCTGTAATTTCATAATGATCCTTTGGATAGCGTATGATAAATCCGTACTCATGGGCGTGTTTTGCCAGCCATTTACCTTCAGCTGTTTTGGCAAATTCAGGTACCAACTTGAAATTAACGGACTTTGATGAAACGTCCATGGCAAGACCGGTCTGATGTTCACTGGTTCCGGGGGCGGCTGAATATTTAAGGGTATGTTCTTTACCTTTTTTTACTATGTTATCTAAAAATATTTCTTTCTGCCTATCATAGGATCTATAACCGGAGATTCCATATAAGGAATATCCCTCCTTTAATGCCGCGCTAAATAACTTCTCTATAGCCTGGGCAGCCTCTAACCTTAATAATTTTCTTTCGCTATAGGATATAATGTCAAAAGGTATTGCCGGAATTACCAAATTCTCCGGAACAAAGTCCTTTGGTAAGCTATGTTCTTGGTTTACAAATACTGTAATGCTGTTAGGATCTAAATCTATCTCTCTGGTTGTATCTGGCATTTGTCCCTCTTCATTATATTCATTATTATTATCATATTCATATGTAGGAGGAATATATGTATAATTATCAGAATCATTTTTATTGGCATCGGTAGAAACTGAGGCCGATGCCCTACTCCGATCAGCATAAACAGGCTTATCTTTATTCCTTGAACTTTTCCAAAATACTACTATGCCGGTTATGGATAATGCTGCCAACAAATATATAATAAGTGGAATTTTAACTTTCTTCATTTTTCCTCCTGTTGTAGTCAATATGCCATAGGGGCTACACCTATGACGGGGTCTTCTAAGGTAATAAATTCAGGTATAGTATAACATAAATTTACTAATATGAGAATAAACTTTATTGTAAATTATAGACTGGCATAATATTCATTTAATAAATCTGTTTTTATTTGGTACAATTTACTAGAAAGGTCTACGTAAACATTATGTGGATTTGTAAGCCTTCTGCATTCGTCCCAAAGGGTATCCTGCTCTTTTGCACAATAATCCCGTATCTCCATAACGGAAGGAGAAGTATATACACATTTACCATTAATAAATATTGGTACTAATAATTCTCTTAATGTATAGGTGTTTGGTTTAAGATAAGTTTTTTTCCAGGTTGCAATAGGGTCAAATAACAAAAGGGGTTTATCAGAAGTAAAATGCTCATCATGTAAGGTTATTAAATCAGCCTTTACTTTTCCGCTATCCTTTTCATATATTCTGTAGATCTTTTTATTTCCGGGATTAGTTATCTTCCATTGATTTTCCGATAGTTTCATACGGGGAATAAATTTATCGCCTTTTTTAATGGCAGAAAGTTTATAAACTCCACCAAAAGAAGGGCAGTCTTTGGAAGTAATTAATTTTGTACCTACTCCCCAGGAATCAATTTTGGCATCCTGAGCTATTAGGGATTCAATAACATATTCATCAAGATCACTAGAAGCTGTTATGGTAGCATCGGTAAAGCCGGCCTCATCAAGCATTTTTCTGGCCATTTTAGATAAGTAGGCCAAATCACCGCTATCTAGGCGGATACCATATTTTTCAGGCATCTTACCGCTGTCACGGAGTTCTTTAAAAACCTTTATGGCATTGGGAACACCGGTGCGCAAGGTATCATAAGTATCTACCAGTAAAGTTGTATTCAAAGGATAAAGCTCGGCATATTTACGAAAAGCTGTCAGTTCATCGTCAAAGCTCATAATCCAGCTGTGGGCATGGGTTCCTAGGGCAGGCAGGTCGTAAAGTTTGGCAGATAAGACATTACTGGTTCCAATGCAGCCCCCTATTACTGCTGCTCTTGCCCCTAAGGTTCCGGCATCGGGACCCTGGGCCCGTCTTAAGCCAAATTCCATTACCGGTGCACCGCTAGCAGCATAAACCACCCTGGAAGCCTTTGTGGCAATTAAGCTTTGATGATTAATAATATTAAGTATGGCAGTTTCAATTAATTGGGCTTCCATAATGGGAGCTACTACTTTTAATAGTGGTTCCATGGGAAAGACAACGGTTCCTTCGGGAATAGCATAAATATCTCCGGTAAAATGAAAGTTCTTTAGATAATTAAGAAAATTCTCATCAAATATTTTTAAAGACCTTAAATATTCGATATCATCATCTTTAAATCTAAGATTTTTAACATATTCTATTACCTGCTCTAATCCGGCGCAGATAGCATAGCCGCTATTACATGGATTATCCCTATAAAATACGTCAAAAACAACGATTTCATTCATGTTATTATTAAAATATCCTTGCATCATAGTCAGCTCATAGAAGTCTGTAAGTAACGTTAAATTTTGTTTACCCATTTTATCACCTTCACTTTTATTTTATATATAGGTTAATATTTGTAGACTTGCTTTATGCAATAATCTATCTTATATTAATTAATTTTTAAAGTATAAATTTATTCTATCTCATATAATACCACATTAAACAACATTCAAGATATACCAGTTTTCGCTCAAAGTCAAGAAAGAAGTAACTATTGACATTCTGCAAATTTTATACTATTATTAAAAAAATAAAATGATAAAGACGTTGACGGAGAGAGTAAGCATTCAGTAAAAATTACAGCGAGCCGGAGATAGTGCAAGCCCGGTATGAGTAGCGGATGTCTGAAAATCACTCCCTAGTTGCAAGACCCAAAGATAGATTCATATATTTATCCAGTAGGTCAAGCCGGTTTCCACCGTTATATGGATAGTGTATGAATGCCTTTAGCAGTGTATACGAAACAGGTGGTTAGTGATAGCGTAAGCTCTCATCCTTTTTCGGATGAGGGCTTTTTTGTATAATGTATGTAAGTAATTAATAGAATGGAGGATTATTATGTACGATAAAGTGTCGACGGATTTAAACTTTGTCGAAAGAGAAAAGAAAATCTTAAAGTTCTGGGAAGAAAACAAGATCTTTGAAAAAAGCATCGAAGCCGGAAAAGGTAAAAAAAGCTTCACCTTTTATGACGGCCCTCCCACCGCCAACGGTAAGCCCCATATCGGCCATGTGCTGACAAGGGTAATTAAAGACATTATACCTAGATATCGTACAATGAAGGGGTATAATGTTCTTCGTAAGGCAGGCTGGGATACCCATGGACTTCCTGTGGAATTGGAAGTGGAAAAGCTTCTTGGAATTAGCGGAAAAGAGCAGATTGAAGAATATGGACTAGAGCCCTTTATACAAAAATGTAAAGAGAGCGTATGGAAATACAAGGGCATGTGGGAGGACTTCTCCGGAACTGTAGGCTACTGGGTTGATATGGATGATCCCTATGTAACCTATGAAAATGATTATATCGAATCTGTATGGTGGTCATTAAAGCAGATTTGGGATAAGAATTTATTATATAAGGGACATAAAATAGTTCCATACTGCCCAAGATGTGAAACCCCCTTATCCAGCCATGAAGTGGCCCAGGGTTATAAAAATGTAAAAGAAAAATCATTAATTGCAAAATTTAAGTTAAAAGATAAAGAAAATGAGTATATCTTGGCATGGACAACTACCCCATGGACCCTACCCTCTAATGTGGCCCTTTGTGTTAATCCTGATGAGACTTATGTTAAGGTTAAAGTTCAAGTAGATGATAAGGGAAATGTAATAGGCAAAAGTTGCTCATGTGGCCATGATCATGAAGTGGCAAGTCCGGCAGGAGAAGAAAAATATATTCTGGCTGAGGCCCTTCTTAGTGTAATTGAAGGGGATTATGAAATCGAGGAAAGATTTTCAGGTAAGGATTTAGAGTATACCGAATATGAGCCCTTATTTGATTATGCTAAGATTGATAAGAAGGCTTATTATGTAACATGTGACAGTTATGTTACATTAACTGATGGTACCGGTGTTGTTCATATTGCCCCGGCCTTTGGTGAAGACGACTCAAGGGTAGGTAGAGATTATGATCTGCCTCATGTACAGCTGGTGGATGGCAGAGGGGAATTTAAAGCAGAAGCCACAGATATTGCAGGACTCTTTTGTAAGGATGCAGATGAGCCCATTATGAAGATTCTCTATAACAAAGGCTTATTATTTAAGGTATTAAATTTTGAGCATAGTTATCCTTTCTGCTGGAGATGTGACACTCCTTTGATTTATTATGCCAGAGAATCCTGGTTTGTTAAAATGACAGCAGTTAAGAAGCAAATGATAGAAAATAACAATACAATTAATTGGATGCCAGAAAGCATTGGCCAAGGCCGATTTGGGGACTGGTTAAAGAACTTACAGGATTGGGGTCTATCTAGGGATCGTTATTGGGGTACACCTCTTCCGATTTGGGAATGTGAGGATGGACATTTTCACTGTATCGGAAGTATAGAAGAACTTAAAGCTATGTCAGATAATTGCCCTGATGATATTGAGCTTCATCGTCCTTTCATTGATGAAGTTACAATTAAATGTCCAGAGTGTGGTAAGGAAATGACTAGGGTTAAGCCGGTTATTGACTGCTGGTATGATTCTGGAGCCATGCCTTTTGCTCAGTGGCACTATCCATTTGAGAATAAGGAAATTTTCGAAGAAAGATTCCCTGCTGACTTTATCAGTGAGGCAGTTGACCAGACCAGAGGTTGGTTTTATTCCCTCCTTGCAATTTCCACATTGATTTTTGGTGAAACTTCATTTAAAAACTGTATAGTTTTAGGCCATGTACAGGATGAGAACGGTCAAAAAATGTCTAAGTCAAAGGGTAATGCAGTAGATCCTTTTGATGCCTTGTCAAAGCATGGGGCAGATGCCATCCGTTGGTACTTCTCTGTTAACTCAGCCCTATATTTGCCTAATCGTTTCTACCACGGGGCAGTTACGGAAGGACAGAGAAAGTTTATGAGTACCCTTTGGAACACTTATTACTTCTATGTACTGTATGCCAATATAGACCAATTTGATGCAACAAAGTATAAACTAGAATATGATAAGCTTCCGGTTATGGATAAGTGGCTCTTATCAAGATTAAATACTTTGATTAAATCCGTAGATCAGTATTTAGAAAATTATAAAATCACAGAAGCAGCCAGACTGATGAATGATTTTGTAGATGAGCTATCTAACTGGTATGTAAGAAGAAACAGAGAGCGTTTTTGGGCTAAGGGAATGCCCCAGGATAAGATTAATGCCTATATGACCTTATATACTACCTTGGTTGAATTTAGTAAGTTGGCAGCTCCATATATTCCCTTTATGACTGAGGATATTTATCAGAATTTGGTGGTGAATTTAGATAAAGAGGCCCCTGAAAGTATACATCTAAGTTCATATCCTACTTATAATGAGGCCTTTATCCATAAGAAGCTGGAAGAGGATATGAAAGAAGTCCTAGAGATTGTTGTTCTTGGCCGTGCTTGCAGAAATGCTGCCAATATAAAGAATCGTCAACCAATCGGTAAGATGTATGTTAAGGCAGATAATACTTTATCTGAGTTCTTCATAGATATAATTGCCGATGAGCTTAATGTAAAGGAAGTTGTATTTACAGATGATGTGAGAGAATATACAACTTACAGCTTTAAACCTTTGCTTAAAACCCTAGGACCTAAATTCGGTAAACAAATAGGTGCCATAAGAAAGGCTTTATCTGAGCTTAATGGTAATGAAGCTATGGAAGAAATTAATGCTAGCGGAAAGCTTAGTCTTTTGCTGGAGGGTTCCACTGTCTATATCGATAAGGAAGACCTGCTTATTGAAGCTACTCAGGCAGAAGGTTATGTATCAGATTCAGACCATGGAGTTACGGTTGTTCTAGATACCAAACTGACAGAGGAATTAATAGAAGAAGGATTTGTCCGTGAAATTATCAGCAAGCTTCAGACTATGCGTAAGGAAGCAGATTTTGAAGTTATGGATCACATCCGGGTATTTGCTGATAAGAATGAGAAAATCAAAGCTATAATAGAGCGAAACGCTGATGAGATAAAATCAGAGGTATTGGCAGATGATATAGACTTTAGCAAGGTACAAGGATATACAAAGCAGTGGAATATCAACGGTGAAGAAGTTACCCTGGCCATAGAAAGGTTATAGTATTATTTAACTTGTTACATTTACTTTTGGCCGATTATGTAATATAATGATGGTGTAAATATATTAGCTAAAATAATCGGAAAGGCGGGGGTCCCATGAAGCTTATTTATGTAATTGTACGAAATATTGACAGCGGTGATGTTACTGCTGAATTAAATAAACATGGTTACTATGTAACTAAGCTGGCATCAACAGGGGGTTTTTTACGGGAAGGCAATACAACTTTAATGATAGGAACCGATGAAGAAAAGGTAGATGAAGTAATTGATATAGTAAAAAAGGCTTGTGGCCCCAGAAAACAAGTTATTTCAAATCCTGTTGCAACCGGTGAATATACATCTATGAATGTAGTAGTAAATGTAGGTGGTGCCACCATATTTGTCATGGATGTGGATCGCTTTGAGAAAATTTAAAGACTACCTCCTAAATATTTTATTTAAGACATAAAGAGTTGATTCTTAGATAAGGTAAGAGAGAACAAGGTGAACTAAAGCTTGTTCTCTTTTTACCTTTATATTTTGCAAAGGTTCTATTGATACAAGAAAAGTAAATGGTTTAAAAAAATATTATAATTATATTAAATGCTTTATTTTTTAGTCAAAATATGTTATAAATGAATGAGTATAAAATGATATTAGGCAGGGGCTATACTTCCCTGACCTGAAAGGAAAGGATATAAATATGAAGAAGATTATAGCACTTATGGTATTATGCCTTAGTATTATGTTGGCAGTTCTTGGATGTGGCAAGGATAAAGGTAAGGATGAAGAGGAGGGTAAACAGGAGGAAACTCTTACACCTGTAGAAAATGAGGATAATGATACTGAGACAGTAGAGCCCATGGAGAATCCTATAGTTAAGGAAGATTATGATTACAATGATTATATTAAGCTAGGAAAATATAAGGGCATTGAGGTTAAGCTAGAAAAGCTAGAGGTTGATGAGATTGATATAGACATTGCAATTCAGCAATATCTTATTGACCATGACGCAGAGCCTATTGAGGTTACCGACAGAGCGGTACAGTTGGGAGATATCGTTAATATAGACTTTGTAGGATATCATAATGGTGAGCCTTTCGAAGGGGGTTCTGCAGAAGATTATGATTTAATTATAGGTTCAGGAGCATTTATTGAAGGCTTTGAAGATCAGCTGATAGGTGCTAATATAAATGATGAAGTCGAAGTTAATGTGGTTTTCCCTGAGGATTATCCCCATGCTAAGATGGCAGGGGAACCGGCTTTATTTAAAGTTAAGCTTAATGGCATAAAGTATTATGAACTTACAGATGATATTTTAAAGAGCTTGGATTTTGAGACAGAAGAAGCTTATAGGGAAAGTCTCCGCCAAGAATTAGAGGAAAATAATCAAGAGCTAATGGAAAATAAAAGGGCAAATTATATTTACGATGCTGTTGTAAAAGCCTCTGAAATTACCTTGCCTGAAAATTTAGTAGAGTATTATTTATATGACTTTAAAGTCTTTTATCATAATTATGCAGCAAGCGCTAACATGACTTTGGAGAACTTTGTTACAATGAACGGTTATTCTATGGAGGAGTTTGAAGCTGATCAAAAAGACTATGCAGACAGAATGGCAACAAGAGAGTTAATAATTAAGGCTATCAGTGCTGCTGAAGGTATAGAAATAACAGAAGATGAGTTTCAAGATAGAGTAACAGAATATGCAAATGAACAAGGATTTGAATCAAATGAAGAGTTTTTAGAATATGTAAATGCTGATGTAATAAGGGAAGATTTATTATATGATAAAATCATTCAATTTCTTATTGATGAATCCGTAGAGGCATAATTTAGTAATTATTATTATAAAATATTGACAAGAAAATCCTATTGTGTTATACTACGCAAGGTTCTGTTATAAAAAGGATATGGCTTATTAAGGCTCTTGGTCCAATCAGACTAAGAGCCTTTTAATATGGTTTTATATTATAAAATTGTAAAGTGTGAAAGTAAGAAACATTTCATTTAAATGTATATAATATGATTTATTAATTTACAATTATAATGAATATTGTTTGTAGCAAAGTTATTAAGAAGAATAAGTAATTAAGAGAGGGATTTTAATGGAAACAAACGGATTTGAATATATGAATTTATGCCCAGAGATACTTAGGGCAGTAAAAGAGATGGGATTTGAGGAAATGTCGCCGATACAGGCAAAGGCAATTCCTGCTATGTTAAGTGGAAAAGATATAATTGGACAAGCTCAAACAGGTACCGGTAAAACGGCAGCCTTTGGCATACCACTTTTACAAAAGCTAGATCCTAATGATAAATCATTGCAGGCTATGGTCTTATGTCCAACCAGGGAATTAGCAGTGCAAGTAGCTGATGAACTACGTAAACTGGCTAAGTTTATGCATGGTATAAAGGTACTTCCTATATATGGAGGTCAGGAAATAACAAAGCAAATACGCTCCCTTAAGGGAGGTATTCAGGTGATTATCGGTACCCCCGGTAGGGTAATGGATCATATGAGAAGAAAAACCATACGGACAAGTAACATTAAATTAATAGTACTTGATGAGGCAGATGAAATGCTTAATATGGGATTTCGTGAGGATATTGAAACCATATTAAAGGATATGCCAGAAGAAAGACAGACTGCCCTTTTTTCTGCAACCATGCCGGGGCCGATTATGGATATTGCCCGAACATATCTGAATAATGCTGAAATTATAAAGGTTATAAGAAAGGAACTTACGGTTCCAAAGATAGAACAGTACTATTATGAAGTAAGCCCCAAGATGAAGGAAGAGGTATTATCTAGGCTTTTAGATATTTATAACCCTAAGTTGTCTTTAGTATTTTGTAATACAAAGAAAATGGTAGATGAGTTAACAGAAAATTTACAGGGTAGGGGCTATTTTGCCGAAGGACTCCACGGTGATATGAAACAGCAGCAAAGAGATAGGGTTATGAGAAGTTTTCGCAGCGGAAGAACAGATATCCTGGTGGCAACGGATGTTGCGGCAAGGGGTATTGACGTTGATGATGTGGAGGCTGTGTTTAATTATGATGTCCCTCAGGATGATGAGTATTATGTCCATAGAATAGGGCGAACCGGCCGTGCAGGAAGAGAGGGTAAGGCATTTACCTTGGTAGTAGGTAAGGAAGTATATAAGCTAAGGGATATCCAAAGGTATTGTAAGACTAAGATTAAACTTAAGCCCATTCCTTCTATCAGTGATGTTACGGAGGTTAAGGCAGGAAAGATATTGGATAGGATGTTTAATATTATGGAAAATGAAGACCTGTCAAGGATGATTGACTTAATCGAAAGCAGAATTAATGAGGAAGATAAGTACACATCCCTAGATATGGCAGCTGCATTTTTAAAACATCTGATGGGGGATGAAAGATGTGAAACAGAAATTGATAGAGCTTACGGAGATTTTGGAGATACCGGTGCTGAAGAGGGTATGGTTAGACTATTTATTAATATCGGAAAGAAGCAAAAGATAAGACCCGGTGATATCTTAGGGGCAATTGCCGGGGAAACAGGAATACCCGGTAAACTTATCGGAACCATTGATATGTATGATAAATATACCTTTGTTGAGGTTCCCAGGGAACATGCTTCGGATGTTATTCAGACTATGAAGACAGCCAAGATAAAGGGAAGAAGCCTAAATATAGAGCCGGCTAATAGAAAGTAATTACTATTACTTGACGTATTTTGAGAAAATGCGTATAATGATAATAATTACTACTATTATCTAATCAATCGGTATTAGTAATTAGTTATAGTTTAGGAGTTGATGAATATGGCTATAACAAAATACAGTCGGCAAAGAGAGGCTATTAAGGAGTTTCTGTCTAAGACCAAAAGTCATCCTACAGCAGATGATATATACATGAATATCAAGGAGATATATCCTAATATTAGCCTAGGTACCATCTATAGAAATCTAAATCTTTTGGCTGAAAAGGGAGAAATTATAAAGGTGAATGGTATTAACGGAAGTGACCATTTTGACGGTAATACCAAACCCCATTATCATTTTTTGTGTAAAGAGTGTCAAAAGATATCAGATTTAGAAATGGAGCCCATTGATCATATCAATGGCCTTGCCAATGAGAATTTTTCGGGAAAAGTTGAGGGCCATGTAACCTATTTTTATGGTACCTGTCCCAAGTGCTTAGAATAATTATTTAGACTGTATTATAGTAGTATTAAGGTGTACTGATATTTCCTTATCTGATGGAACTATCAGTACACCTTATATTTTACCTAAACTTATTAGTAAGAATTAATTGTTCTTTTTACATAGCTTGTATGAAGTATATCATGGGCCTTATGGCTTCCGGGCTCTTCTAAGAACTCCTCATATAACTGCTTAATAGCAGGGTTTTCATGGGATTTTCTTAATGGCATTAAAGTATCAATATCATATAGAGCTTTTGCCCTTAAGGCTTTGATATCTGTAGTGTTTCTGACATTAGCCGGTTGATGAGGCTGGCCGCCGCCATTGACACATCCTCCTGGACAAGCCATGATTTCCACAAAGTGGTAATTGGACTTACCTGATTTTATTTCTTCTAAAATTGTTCTGGCATTGTTAAGTCCGGAGGCTACAGCTACATTTATATCCATACCGGCTACGTGATAGGTTGCTTTTTTAACACCTGCGGTTCCTCTAACTTCTGTAAAATCAGGACTTGGAAGTTCTTCCTTAGTCAGGGTTTCAACTGCAGTTCTTAAAGCGGCCTCCATAACACCTCCGGTAGCACCAAAGATAACGCCGGCACCGGTGGAACGGCCTAGGGGATCGTCAAATTCTTCATCGGGAAGTGCATGGAAGTTTAGTCCTACCCTTTCAATCATTCTTGCCAGTTCTCTTGTGGTGATTGATATATCAACATCAGGTAATCCGGCAGCGTTTTGATCATCTCTGCCTATTTCAAATTTCTTTGCTGTACAAGGCATAACACTTACCATAACGATTTTTTCCGGATCAAGACCCATTTTATTTGCGTAATAAGTCTTTGTTATGGCACCAAACATCTGTTGAGGTGATTTACAGCTGGATAGATGATCTAACATATCCGGATAATAGTGTTCACAGTATTTAATCCATCCGGGGGAGCAGGAAGTGATTAAAGGCAGTACTCCGCCGTTTTGTACCCGGTCAATAAACTCCGCTGCTTCTTCCATAATGGTTAAATCTGCCGCAAAATCTGTATCAAATACCTTATCAAAGCCAAGTCTGCGAAGGGCAGCAACCATTTTACCCTGAACGTTAGTGCCGATAGGAAGTCCAAAGGCTTCTCCTAAAGCTGCACGAACAGCAGGTGCTGTTTGAACAATTACATACTTATGGGGATCGTTAAGGGCAGCAAATACCTCATCAACATGATCCTGTTCATAAAGAGCACCGGTGGGGCAAACTGCAATACACTGTCCGCAAGATACGCAGCTGGTTTCAGCAAGATCCATTTCAAAGGCACAGGATATATTGGTCTTAAAACCTCTTTCGTTGGCGCCGATTACGCCGATGCCCTGTACATGCTCACATACTGCAGAGCAACGACGACAAAGAATACATTTGTTATTATCCCTTACCATATGGGCAGAGGATCCATCTAATTCATATTCATTACGTTCACCTTCATAGGCAGTTTCATTTTCAACCTTCAAATCATAGCATAGTTTCTGAAGTTCACAGCTCCCGCTTCTTACGCAGGAGAGACATTTTCTATCATGGTCCGAAAGGATTAGTTCCAAGGTATGCCTGCGGGATGCAAGAACCTTTGGAGAGTCTGTGCGAATTTCCATACCCTCGGCAACCGGATAAACACAGGATGCTACCAGGCTTCTTGCACCTTTTACTTCTACAACACAGATACGACAGGCACCGATTTCATTGATTTCTTTTAAGTAGCAAAGAGTAGGAATTTCAATATGTGCCAGTCTGGCTGCTTCTAAGATAGTGGAACCCTTCGGAACATCTATGGATATACCATTTATTTTTACATTTACAGTTTCCATACTAACCTCCATTCTAGCGTATCGATATAGCCTTAAAGCGGCATTTTTCCATACATGCACCACATTTTATACACTTACTTTGATCGATGACATGGGCTTCCTTAACTTTACCGGAAATAGCATCGTTTGGACAGACTCTGGCACATAAGGTACAGCCTTTACATAATTCTTCATCTATAACGTAAGATAACAGTGCCTTACATACACCTGCCGGACATTTCTTATCTACAACGTGAGCTATGTATTCATCTTTAAAGAACTTAATAGTGGATAAAACAGGATTAGGTGCACTTTGACCAAGTCCACAGAGGGAATTTTCTTTAATATACAGACATAATTCTTCTAATTTGTCTATATCCTCAACAGTACCCTTACCCTGGGTTATTTTGTCTAAAATTTCGTATAGTCGTTTGGTACCTATACGACAAGGGGTACATTTTCCGCAGGATTCATCAACGGTAAATTCAAGGAAGAACTTGGCTATATCCACCATACAGTTGTCTTCATCCATAACAATAAGTCCGCCGGAACCCATCATAGAACCGATCTTTAGTAAGTTATCGTAGTCGATAGGAATATCATAATGCTCTACCGGAATACATCCACCTGAAGGTCCGCCGGTTTGTGCGGCCTTAAATTTCTTACCGTTAGGAATTCCTCCGCCGATTTCTTCTACAACTTCACGAAGGGTTGTACCCATAGGTACTTCTACAAGACCGGTATTGTTGATATTACCACCTAGGGCAAATACCTTAGTACCTTTGGATTTTTCGGTACCCATTGAGTTAAACCATTCCGGTCCGTTTAAAATAATAGGCGGAATGTTAGCATAAGTTTCAACGTTATTTAAAAGAGTAGGTTCTTTAAATAAACCTTTTTGTGCAGGGAAAGGAGGACGGGGGCGAGGCTCACCACGGTTGCCTTCTATGGAAGTTAAAAGAGCGGTTTCCTCACCACAGACAAAGGCTCCTGCTCCAAGTCTCAGTTCAATATCAAAATCAAAACCTGTACCAAATATATTTTTACCCAGTAATCCGTACTCTCTGGCCTGGGATATGGCTATTTTTAGACGATTAACGGCAATGGGATATTCAGCACGGACATAAATATAACCTTGGTTTGCTCCGATGGCATATCCGGCTATGGCCATAGCTTCTAAGACTACATGAGGGTCCCCTTCCAAAACGGAACGATCCATAAATGCACCGGGATCACCTTCGTCTGCATTACAGCAAACATATTTTTGTTTTGACTGGTTTTCTTTGGCTAGTTTCCATTTTAGACCGGTTGAGAAACCGCCGCCGCCTCTGCCTCTTAGGCCGCTGTCTAAAAGAACTTGAATAACTTGATCGGGTGTATATTCTGTTAATACCTTTCCTAAGGCCTCATAACCATGGGTTGCAATATACTCATCAATATTTTCAGGATTAATAACACCACAGTTGCGTAGGGCTATTCTATGTTGTTTTTTATAGAAATCAGTTTCATTTATTGAAGTAAATCCATCCTGGGATATGGTATCTTTATAAACCAGCCTTGAAACTATACGTCCCTTTAACAGATGCTCGTTGACAATTTCAGGAACATCCTCAGGCTTAACCAAGGAATAGAAGGTTGCTTCGGGGTAAACAATTACAATGGGGCCTAAAGCACACAATCCGTGGCAACCGGTTTGTACAACTGCCACTTCATCTTTTAGGCCGGCTTTATTTATTTCTTCATTTAAGCACTCTAAAATCTTTGGTGTTCCGGAGGAAGTACAACCGGTTCCACCGCAGACTAATACATGGGAACGATACATAATGTGACCTCCTTCAGCTATCCGATTATCTCGGAGATGGTGTATTTATTCACTATCTGACCACGGATGATATGCTGATCCAGCACTTCTAATGCTTTTTCCGGTGTCATTTTTACATAAGTTACTTTTTCTTTACCGGGTTCTATAACTTCTACAATCGGCTCGTATTTGCACATCCCTATACATCCGGTTTGAGTTACCATAACATTTGATAAACCCTTTTCCTGTACCGCATTAGCAAGGGTGGTCAGTACAGGTCTTGCACCACTGGCAATACCGCAGGTTGCCATTCCGACTACAATACGAGTCTGATTACTCTCTTCATTGCGAAGACCCATCTGCCCCTGCATTTTTTCTCGGATTGCTTTCAGCTCATCTAGAGATTTCATCTGCTTTCCTCCTATTAATATAATAAAATAAGAATTCATAAGATAATGGTTAGAAAAACTGACCTTTACTTACTTCTTTATGGTTTTGGTCTAGATAATCACGAATAAATTTTGCGACTTCTGCTGTATCAAATGGGATATCACCGAGGATTTCCCGCAGCTTTCTTGTATCTAGTTCATATTCAATTCCTTCACATTCATAAATGTAAAGAAAATCAATATTTTGATTAGTCAAAATTAAAGTGTAAATAGTAGAACATATATCTCCCAGTGGCATCCGATCAATATGGGATAATCCAAAGGAAACATCAACTAAAGTTCCTCTTCCCGGTGTGGAATCCATATAAAAGCTTCCCCCCGTAAGCTGGGCAGCCTGTTTTAAAAAGGGGATTCCAAGTCCCACCTTCCTTGTGGAGCGGGTAGTAAAAAAGGGATCTTCTACCTTTGAGAGATCTTGCTTTGACATACCGCAGCCATTATCTCGTATTTTAATTGCCAGGATATCCTTATTTATATGTATTCTAACTTCTATTACGATAAAATCGGCTCCTGCACTAATAGAATTATTTACAATATCCAGAATGTTTAATGATATTTCAGTTAACATCTTAATTCATCTTAATTATATTTAGCCAAAATATCTTCAACGTCATCTGCGGTTATCTTACCATAAACGTCTTCATTTATAGTAATAACCGGAGCCAAACCACATGCACCGATGCAGCGGCAGGATTCTAATGAGAATTTTCTGTCCTCGGTACATTCTCCGTCAGAAATTTTTAATGTCTCTTTGAGTTTGTCAAGAATATCCCCGGCGCCTTTTACATAACAGGCTGTTCCAAGGCAAACTGAAATTTTATATTTGCCCTTGGGGTTAAGTGAAAATTGAGAGTAGAAAGTGACAACGCCATAAACTTTTTCTAGGGGAATATCAAGTTCATTAGAAATAACAGTTTGAACCTCAATAGGAAGATAGCCATATATCTCCTGTGCCTGCTGTAAAATAGGCATTAGGGCGCCTTTATCACCTTTATGTTCAGCAATTACTTTAAGAAGTTTTTTATGCTGCTCGCTAGTTCCGGCAAAAGGTATTGTACTTTGTTTTAAACCCATTATATAACCTCCTCGTTAATATTAATCAGGCCAAAAATCATAACCATTATAGCACGGGATTGTTAAAATATCTACAAAAATCTTTCACAATCATACAACTTTTTATATTACAGAATGTTCTAAATGTTTTAATGATAGAGTTTAATTTTATTTAATATGTATACAAATAGATCTAAATTGATAAAAGGTTTGTTGAAATAAGACATAGTACCTGGTAATTGCTATCAGAGATAAGTTATATTATAATAATTATAATATAATTAAATATTTAACACAATTTTTACATCATGTCTCAAATAATGGTATAAGTTACATAATATAGTTTAGAGGGAATGTTATAAATAATATTAAATGGGAGAGATAGAAGATGACTATCAAGGAGATAAAAGAAGCCCTAAAAGCAAGATTTATTTGCGGAGAAGAACTGCAGCATAGGCAGGTTCACTGTGCTTGCGGCTCAGATATGATGAGTGATGTACTGGCCTTTATGAAGGATAGGGCAGTATTACTTACGGGACTATGTAATCCTCAGGTAATTCGTACTGCAGAGATGATGGATGTGGTCTGTATCGTATTTGTAAGAGGAAAAATTCCTGATGAAACCATGATAGAAATGGCTAAAGAAAGGGAAATTGCCCTTCTAAGTACCGGACATAGAATGTTTTCTGCCTGTGGTATATTGTATGAGAAGGGTCTTCGGGGAGGGGGGCCATATCATGAATGAAAAAATCATCCTAAATTACAATGTAGATTCCGGTGATTTTACCAGAGCCGGAGAAGCTTCCAGTAATGTTAAAAAGAAGCTGAAACTTATGGGGTTTGATCCCAATATTGTAAGAAAGGTTGCCATATCATTATATGAAGGAGAAATTAATATGGTAATTCATTCTTATGGGGGAACAATCCAGGTAATTATATCTCCCGATGTTATAAAAATGATATTAAAGGACAAAGGTCCGGGAATTGAGGATATTGAACTGGCCATGCAAGCAGGCTATACTACGGCTCCGGATAATATCAGATCTTTAGGTTTTGGTGCAGGCATGGGCCTGCCCAATATGAAGAAATATTCTGATGAACTAAAAATAGAAAGCAAATTAGGTCAAGGGACTACGGTTACAATGAAGGTTTACATACCAAAAGAAATGTGATTATGTTAAAAGGATAAAAGATTTTAAATGCTTTTAAAATAAGGGGAGCTTAAGCATGAGTGAATTTTTCAATTCGGTACGATTAAATAAAGAGTTATGCAAAGGGTGCATTAATTGCATCAAAAGATGTCCCACCCAGGCAATTAGGGTGAGGGATGGGAAGGCCTTTATAATTAAGGAATTCTGTATTGACTGTGGAGAGTGTATTCGTATCTGCCCTCATCATGCAAAGAATGCCACTTATGATTCTCCGGATATTATGGACAAATTTGAATATAAAGTGGCTCTTCCGGCTCCGTCTTTATATGGGCAATTTAATAACCTTGAGGATATTAATATTGTACTTACTGCCCTGAAGAAGATGGGCTTTGACCAAGTCTATGAGGTTGCCGCTGCAGCAGAGATTATATCGGAATTAAGCAGAAAATATGTGGCCAATAACAAAGATAAATGGCCAATTATAAGCACTGCTTGTCCCACAGTAGTTCGTCTTATACAAATCAGATTTCCTAATCTTATAGAACATCTTCTTCCCCTATTGCCGCCGGTAGAACTTGCTGCTTCTTTAGCAAGAAAAAAAGCTATGGAAGAAACGGGACTTCCTTCAAATAAAATTGGAGTCATATTCATCTCCCCTTGTCCTGCCAAGGTAACGGCAATAAAATCTCCTATCGGTATAAATAAAAGTGAGATTGACGGTGTACTGGCAATGAAAGAGGTATATACCATCCTACTTCCCTTTATGAAAGAAAGTATGAGTGAAGTTGAAGATTTAGGGGAATCCGGCAGAATCGGAATCGGATGGGGAAGTAGCGGAGGAGAAGCGGGGGCTTTGCTTATTGATAATTACTTGGCAGCTGATGGAATTGAAAATGTGAATCGTATTTTAAATGACCTAGAGGATCAGAAATTTGAACAATTGGAATTTATAGAACTAAATGCCTGTGCCGGGGGATGTGTCGGAGGTGTATTGACAGTAGAAAATCCTTATATAGCCAGGGTTAAATTAAAACGTCTTAGAAAATATCTTCCTGTGGCCTGTACTCACCTTGATAGGAAAGAGCCAGGTAAAAGCAAGGAGGCTTTTTGGACTAAGGATGTACCCTATGAGCCGGTTTTTAAAATAGGAAAGGATATAAAAGATAGTATTAATAAGATGGCTAAAGTGGAAGAGCTTTGTGCCAAGTTTCCGGGACTTGATTGTGGTTCTTGTGGTGCACCGACCTGTAAAGCCTTAGCTGAGGATATTGTTCGTGGAGCAGCTAAGGAAGGAGATTGTATTCATATTCTTAGGGATTATATTCATAAATTATCTGACGAGCTGTCAAGATTAGATAATAAAAAGTAAAGCTATATTATTGTGAAAAGTCTAAGGAGGAAAGCGGTGAAAGTAGAAGAATTAGTTGAATTTGAAGAATTCCGGCTATTAAACGAGGGAAATAATTTAAAAAGGGAGATAAGTGTGCCATATTGCTGTGATTTACTTAGCATAGCTATGTCAAAGATGCCAGAAAATGCGGTATGGATTACGGTAATGGCCAATATTAATACTCTGGCAGTGGCGGCTCTTGCTGAGGCAGCCTGTGTTATTCTGGCAGAAGGAAGCCGGTTAGATGAGCCTGCCATAATTAAAGCAAAGGAGCAGGGCATTACGGTTTTTTATACGGACCAGCCGGTTTTTGAGGCAGCCCTGTTAGTTTACAAAAAACTTAATGCTTAAGCTTTCCTATGATTTACATATCCACTCCTGTTTATCTCCCTGCAGTGATGAAGATATGACACCGGCTAATATTGTAAATATGGCGAAACTTCTGGGACTGGATGTAATTGCGGTAACAGACCATAATAGTTGTAGAAATTGCCCGGCAGTCTATAATTATGCCCAAAAAAATAATATTCTTGTTATTCCCGGAATGGAGCTATGCACTATGGAGGAAGTCCATGTGCTTTGTTTTTTTGAGGAATTGGAAAATGCCATGGCTTTTGATAAATATGTATATGAAAGGCTAATAAAGATTCCTAACAATGAAATGGTATTTGGCAGACAGGAGATATATAATGAGTATGATTCTAAAGTAGCCGAGGAACCATATCTATTAATAAATGCCACAGAAATTTCATTTAACAGCTTGGATAAACTAATGGATGAATTTAAAGGAATATATGTACCGGCCCATGTAGATAAAGATTCTTTTAGTCTATTATCTAATCTAGGATTTGTTCCTATGGAGGCAAAGTTTAAAACCGTAGAGTTTAAGAATAAAAACAAGACAGAAAAACTTTGCAAGACCCATAAATATTTTCAGTCATGTCAAATAATAATAAATTCCGATGCCCATAGTTTGGGTCAGATACAGGAACCGGTTCATTTTATTAATACTAAAGAAAAAAGCAGGAAGGAAATAATTAATGCTTTGACAAGTTAAAGCACTAATTTAGTTTTTATAAGTACAAATCTATAAGAGGGGCTAAGATTCAAGCTTGTAATATCGAAATCTTATGCTATAATTATTTAAAATCATTTATGGACTATTTAAAATTAAAACAAAGGAGTTTGGCTATGGAACTAGTAGAAGTCAGAGAATTGTACCGGAATAAAGATCAATATATTGGTAAAAGGATATCCGTAGGAGGTTGGATTCGCAGCGTAAGGGATTCAAAAACCTTTGGTTTTATTGTGCTCCATGATGGAACCTGCTTTAATACCTTGCAGGTTGTTTATCATGATAAATTAGATAATTTTGTGGAAATTTCTAAACTGAATGTAGGTTCTGCTATTATTGTTACCGGTGAGTTAGTTGCAACTCCCCAGGCAAAGCAGCCCTTCGAAATTCAAGCTGATCAAGTAGTTGTTGAAGGTTACTCAACACCGGAATATCCCCTTCAGAAAAAGAGACACTCCTTAGAATATTTAAGAACAATAACTCACCTAAGACCCAGAACCAATACATTTCAGGCAGTATTTCGTGTCCGTTCACTTATATCTTATGCAATTCATAAGTTTTTCCAGGAGAGGAACTTTATCTATGTCCATACTCCCATTATAACCGGAAGTGATGCTGAGGGTGCTGGAGAAATGTTTAGGGTTACTACCCTTGATTTAGAAAATATACCAAAAACAGAAGAGGGAAAAGTAGATACTTCTTACGACTTTTTTGGTAAAGAGACAAACCTTACAGTTAGCGGACAGCTTAATGGGGAAACTTATGCCATGGCTTTTAAGAATATCTACACTTTTGGTCCTACCTTCCGTGCGGAAAATTCTAATACTACCCGTCATGCCGCAGAGTTTTGGATGATTGAACCGGAGATTGCCTTTGCTGATCTTAAGGATAATATGGAACTGGCTGAGGATATGTTAAAATATATTATTAATTATGTCTTAGAGCATGCTCCGGAGGAAATGAATTTCTTCAATCAATTTGTTGATAAGGGCTTACTGGATAGACTTAAACTGGTGGCAACTTCAGACTTTGGTCATATAACATATACTGAGGCAATTGAAATTTTAGAAAAGAACAACGATAAATTTGAATATAAAGCATTCTGGGGTTGTGACCTTCAGACAGAGCATGAACGCTACTTAACCGAGCAGGTATTTAATAAACCGGTATTTGTAACAGATTATCCTAAGGATATTAAAGCTTTCTATATGAAACTCAATGAGGATAATAAGACTGTGGCTGCAATGGATCTTTTGGTTCCGGGAATCGGTGAAATAATTGGCGGAAGCCAAAGAGAAGATGATTATGATAAGCTCTTAAAGCGTATAGACGAGATGGGGTTAAAGAGAGAGGATTATGAATTCTATCTTGATTTAAGAAGATATGGATCCGTAAGACATGCAGGTTTTGGACTTGGATTTGAACGTTGCGTTATGTATCTGACCGGTATGGGCAATATTAGAGACGTTATTCCTTTCCCTAGAACCGTTAATCATTGTGATTTATAATATAAAATAGCAAGAATTAATAATTAAAATTGCGGGAAGCTTCCAAATATGGAAGCTTCCCTTTTTGTCAGACCTTATTTTTTGTTGTGTAATAATATTATTATACTTTATATATCATCATTAATATATTAATAGATTATGTTAGTAGTTCTTAAATATTATATGTTTAACCTTGTCTAGGGTAAATAATAAAAGCATACCCAGTACCCCTGCGGCAAGTAGCTGTCCCCCTGCGATTGAAACCATCATAAGGGGAATTGATTCCTCTGCAAAGCCTGCATATTTTAATACCCAAGGTATAATAAGGGCATTTACTACTATAGGGGGTATAGGAACAAGAAACTTATTAGCTCTTAACCGATAAGAAAGATAGGCTCCTATAAGAGTTGCCAAAGTCCCAAATATAATATCGAAAATATTACTAAATAAGATATTGCTTAGGAGACATCCTAAGGTAACTCCTGGGATGGCAGCAGCACTAAAGTAGGGCAGAATAGTAAGTGCTTCTGCAATCCTAAATTGAAATGGTCCAAAGCTAGAGTATTGAAATAAAAAGACCAATACGGTGTAGATGGCAGCTATTACTGCCGCTTCAGTTAGATACAAAATTTTCTTATTCATTTTTAATCTCCTTTAGTTTTGTTTTACGTCAGGAAGGTCTCGAACTGACAAGTAGTATCATACAATTAAATATGGCTTTTGTAAAGCCTTATTTTATGGGGTTTTTAGGTGATTTATAATAAATCAGATTTGGTTTTTAAAAATAAGCATTTCAAGAAGGAAACAAGCATATTTATGTTATAGATGTGATAGTTCATATTAGTAGATGCATATTTGGAATGAGTAATAGTAATCTTAAAAAGGAGGTTATAGAATGGAGGTATTGGCCAGATATGTTGTTTTAGTTGTTCTTGCAATCTGTTTATGCTTAGGATATATAATAAAGCACAGTATTTCCTTTATACCGAATAAGTACATACCCCTTATTATGGGAGTAACCGGTGTTATATTAAACCTTTGGATTAACGGATGGGAGTTTACTCCTGAGATTTTGCTGGGGGGTCTTGCAAGCGGCTTGGCTTCAACAGGTACCCATGAACTTGTAAGACACATATTTTCAGGACAAGAAATAAGTAGTGAAATAAAAGGTTAAAGAAAAACAAGGAGATATATATTAAGGGTGTCGGCAAATGTTAATGATTTTGGCGACACCCTAAAATATTTAGTATTAAGCTAATATAATTATTTAATGTATAACTTTTCCCACTCATCCTTAGTCATGGAATAGCATACCAAATCATAAATTTCTCCGCTAAATACTTTGAAACAATGCCTAAGGGTTCCTTCGTATGTGAAACCACATTTTTCAATAACCCGCTTTGACCTTTGGTTAAAGGGATAGTGGTGGACCGATACCATATATAAGTCTAAGTCTGTAAATGCATAATTAAGAACAGCCTTTACGGCTTCGGGAACAATTTCCCTTCCCCAGTAATCTTGTGAAAGAACATATCCTAACATCTTAACCTTGTCGGTATTTCGAAGTTGATCATTATGCAAGCCCAATGAACCTACAACTTTATTATTTTCTTTCCAAACAATGGCCAGTACTTCCCCTTGTTCTATAAAGCTGTTTAATATGTCTTTTGACTTTTCTATATTTTCATGGGGCTGCCAGCCGGCATTTGGTCCCACATTGGGGTTTTTAGCGTATTCGTATAAATCCTCAAGGTCGGTCTCTAGAAAGGGTCTAAGAATAAGCCGCTTTGTTTCTATTGTTTTCATATTATTACCACCTATAGGCTGTTTTTGTAGATTATACAGCTATATCTTCATTAAGTCAAGGAAGAAAGAAGTAGAATAGATGTTCGCTGCAAGCTTGAAGTTTACTCTTTACCTATGGTATAATTTTAACAGTTAATAAATGTTTGTATATCATACAGGAGGGGATATATGAAGTTCATACATATTGCAGATGTGCATCTTGGTGCCGTTCCAGATTCAAACATGCCTTGGGCCAATGAGCGGCAACAGGAGATATGGGATAGTTTTAAGCATATTATTGACCTGTGTAATAAAGAGAAAGCAGACCTCCTTTTGATTGCAGGTGATTTCTTTCATAAGCAGCCATTAGTTAAAGAACTAAAAGAAGTAAATTATTATTTTTCTAAATTAGAAACTGCCCGTGTAGTTATTATGGCCGGCAACCATGATTATATCGGAGCAAGATCTAATTATCCCGGTTTTGCATGGGATGAGAAAGTTCATATGTTTCTAAGTGACACCATAGACTCCATATATTTGCCTGATATAAATACTACTGTCTACGGATTTAGTTATCATCAAAGGGATATTACAGAGCCTATATATGATAGGGTTAAGCCATTACAAAAGGATACAATAAATATCCTACTGGCCCATGGAGGTGATGAAAAGAATATTCCTATAAATTATAAGAAGCTTCTTGGGGCCGGTTTTGATTATATTGCCCTTGGTCATATCCATAAACCAAAGATTTTCAGTGATAAGATGGCCTACTGTGGTTCCTTAGAGCCTCTTGATAAAAATGAAACCGGGTCACGGGGTTATATTCTTGGGAAAATCAGTGGGGATGAGGAAAGACAGACCAAGATACGGTTTGTAAAAAGCTCCCATAGGGAATATAAGAAATTAAAAGTAACTGTAAATCAGGAAATTACTAACGGAGAATTAGTAGATATAATAAAAGAAAAGCTTAAAAGTGAAGGACAGCAGCATATCTATCAAATATACATAGAAGGCTTTCGGGATGAAAATATTCATTTTGATAAAGAACTTATCTATCCTCTGGGAAATATTTTGGATGTAGTGGATGAATCGGTTCCCGATTATGATTTTGAAGCTCTTTATAAGGAAAATGCCGATAATATGATAGGTATGTTTATTAAAAGAATTAAAGAAAGCGATAAAAATGACCAAGTAGTAAGGAAGGCTCTTTATTATGGAATTGAAGCCCTACTTGGTGCTAAGGAATCTTAAGTGATGTTTTAAAATATAGAAATATGTATAGAAGGGTAAGGTGCAGTAATGCTTTTAAAGAAGCTAAAAGTGGATTACTTTGGTAAATTCTCTAAGAGGGAAATTAATTTAAAGCCGGGTATTAATATAATATATGGGGAAAATGAAGCCGGCAAATCCACACTGCATGCTTTTATTAAGGGGATGCTGTTTGGAATAGAACGATTAAGGGGAAGAGGTGCAGCCTCAAAAGAGGATGTATATAGCCGCTACCTGCCCTGGGATTATCCCGGTGCCTACAAGGGTCAAATGGATATTAAGGTAAAGGATAAGTTTTATCGCTTGCAAAGAAGTTTCCATGCCAATAACCGAAGTTTTACTATTATAAATCTAGAGACCGGCAGGGAGCTTAAACTTAAGGAAGGTCATATCAGTGAGCTTATACCGGGGCTTACAGAGTCTTCATTTTGTAATACAATCAGTATAGAGCAATTAAAAGCCCAAACCGATACTGAACTGGCAAGCCAGGTTAGAAATTATATTACCAACTTATCCATAGCAAAAAGCAAGGAAGTAAATGTAGAAAAAGCAGTTCGCATTTTAAAAGAAAAGAAAAAAGCTTTAGAATCCATTCCCTATGATTCTCAAATTAAGGATTTATCTAAAGAGATAGAAGAGGGTATAGAAAAAGAAGAGAAAATAGATGCCCTTACGACACAGTTAAGGCAGTTAGAAAAAGAATGGGCAAATCTAAATATGCAGCTTAATAAGCCAAAGTCCGATAAACATCAAAAAGAAGAGGAACTTATGGGTAAGCTGCCTGTAATTCTTGAAAAATATAATATATATAATAATCTTTCAGAAGAATATAGCAGTCTTAAGAAACAGGCTGAAGAATTAAAGGATAAGATAGCAGAATGGGAAGATGAGGCAAAGGGAGTATTTGCCTTAAAAGACAGCATTTATGAGGCCCAGATGTTGTCCTCTAAATGTGAGGAGTATTTGAAAAAGCTTCATAAGATATATAATAAAGACGAAGAGGAAAGTAAAAACATAAAAAAGATAGGTTTAATATATATAGCTATTCCCATTGTTATGTCCTTATTTACCTATCTTGTGACCAAATCTTTAATGACAGGAGCTTTATTATTTCTGCTTTTATTGATTATAGGTGGAGCTTTTTATATATATACACTAAATAAATATAAGAATATTTTGCTGGATAATCAAAGAAAGGAAAATGAAATAAAAGAACGTTATTTAGAGTCTGAAACTCGCATTAACTCTATATTAGAAAAATATCAGGTTGCCTCCGTTCAGAAGCTGGTACAAAAGCAGGAGGAATATCTAAAATTAAGTGTGTCAATAGAACATAGCAAAGAGCTTTTATCAAATCTTAATGAAAGGATAAAAGAGCTAGAAGATAGATGTGATCAGCTACATGATACTATTATGTTATATATGAGAAGTTTCATATCGGAAGAAGAGTTAACTTATGAAGCCATTGAAAGGCTTAGTGATGTTATTAACACAAAAATAAATGAAACAGAAAAAAAACAAAGCCAAATCAAATCAAAGCTGGATGAATGTAATCTTAAAATTGAGAAAATCAAATGGGAACTGTCTTTAATGGAGGATAATGAAGTTGAGCTTAATAAAAATAAGGAGCAGCACAAGTATCTTATACAGAAGCAAAAAGAAAATGATATGGAGATTGCTGCCATTAATATGGCTCTAGATACCATAGGGGAACTTTCCGTAGAGATTCATGATAGCTTTGGACGAGATTTAGATAAGGCAGTTTCTAAGATTATATCCGGGGTTACCGATGGAAAATACCGGGATATTAAGATAGATGAGAAGCTTAATATTAAGATGGGATGGAAGGATAATTACATTATACTGGACCGATTAAGTGCCGGTACAATAGATCAGGTTTATTTTGCTTTGCGTCTTGCGGTTGCAGATTTGCTCCTTGGTAAAAACACCATGCCTCTGCTTTTAGATGATACTTTTGCATTATATGATGATAGCCGACTAAAAGCCCTTCTAACCCAGATTAAAGATCGTCCTCAGGTACTTATATTTACTTGTCAAAAGAGAGAAAGGATTTTCCTTAAAGAGTTAAATATTCCTTTTAACTATATAAAGATTTAAGGACAAGCCAAACATTTCGGAGGCTTTTATGAATAAAAGAAGAATAGACATTGCTAAGAAAAAGAAAACCGGAAAGTGGCTTAAGCTTATTATTAAAGTTTTTACTTTAGTTATTTTATTGACACTGGCAATAGGAATATTTTATTTCTATAACACCTATGGGAAGATTTTAATTAAGCTTCAAAAAGAGGCAAAATTGCTGGTTCATTCTTCAACTGAAGAGATCTTTAAATCTTCCCAGACCAGCTTAGTATATGATAATGACGGAAAATTAATCACTAGCTTAAAGGGAGTTAAGGATGTCTATTATATTGAGTATAAGGATATTCCACCGGTTCTATTAAATGCAATTATTGTAACAGAGGATAAAAAGTTTTTTAGTCATGGTGGGATTGATTATCTGGCAAATATCCGTGCTGCCATAGCTCTGATAAAAAACAAAGGGGAAATTACCCAAGGGGCCAGTACCATAACTCAGCAGTTGGCAAGGAATGTATTTCTTACCCATGATGTTACCTATGAAAGAAAGGCAAAGGAGATATTTATTGCCCAAGAGCTAGAAAAAATCTATACAAAAGATCAGATTATGGAGTTTTATATCAATAATATTTATTATGCCAATGGACATTATGGGATATTGGCAGCAGCTGACGGTTATTTTGGCAAGGGAATTAATGAACTAAGCTTATCTCAGATTGCATTTTTATGTGCCATACCCAATAATCCCAACCTCTATAATCCTGTTACAAATTTAAATCGGACAATTGAAAGAAGAGATAGGATCCTTAAGCAGATGTATGAGAATGGCAAAATAAATCTAATTGATTATAGACATGCAATAAAGGAGCCAATATCCATAAACCGGCAGGAGGAGCAAAAAAACAATTACGTAGAGACCTTTGTATATCATAGTGCTATTAAGGCCTTGATGAAAGGAGAAGGTTTTGAATTTCGCAATCAATTTATAGATGAAGAAGATAAAAAAGCCTACGATAAAGCCTATAAGGAACTATACTATAGCTATCAGAATAAATTGTATACCGGTGGTTATAGAATCTATACCTCAATTGATTTGGACAAACAAAAGCTACTGCAAGAATCTGTGGATAAGGCCTTAGAGAAATTTACCGAGAAGAATGAAGAGGGGATATATCAACTTCAGGGGGCCGCTGTATGTATTGATAATGATACAGGAAGAGTGGTGGCCATAATAGGGGGCAGAAGTCAAGAATATGTAGGTTATACTCTTAATCGGGCTTATCAAAGCTATAGGCAGCCTGGAAGTGCCATAAAACCATTAATTGTCTATACCCCTGCTTTTGAAAGAGGTTATAGGCTAGATAGTCTTGTAATAGATGAACCTATTAAGAATGGGCCTAAAAATTCCGGGGGAAGCTATGTAGGTGAAATGAAGCTTCAAAGGGCTATTGAGTTATCTAAAAACACCATTGCCTGGAAGTTATTTGAGGAGCTGACCCCTAAGCTTGGCTTATCATATCTTCTAAAAATGGATTTTCAGAAAATCGTTGATGATGATTATTATCTGGCAGCTTCCTTAGGAGGGTTGACCATAGGAACAAGTCCCTTGGAGATGACAGCTGCCTATGGGGCTTTAGTAAATGACGGTTATTATAGAGAGCCTACCTGTATAGTAAAGATTACCGATGCAGCAGGTAAGATACTGGTAGATGACACCATAGATGAAGAGCAGGTTTATCAGACTGGGGCTTCTAGGATGGTAACAGAGGCATTAACAGGAGTTATAAAAAACGGTACAGCCAAAGGCTTTGAACTTTCAAATACAATCAGTGCAGGCAAGACCGGAACTACCGATAATAGAAGAGACGGGTGGTTTGTAGGATATACTCCTTATTATACTACCGGTGTGTGGGTCGGATACGATATGCCAAAGCCAGTGGAAGGTTTAAAGGGAGCTTCCTATCCGGCAGTTATTTGGCATAGCTATATGGAACAGATTCACCAGCCGGGAATGAACAGAAGCTTTATTAAATATGAAGAATAAACTTAAGAAACATAAAAGGGTATCGGCTTAGCCGATACCCTTTCATTTATTTTTACTTATAAGTTAATATCTATTTTTTCTTAGTCTGATTGTATTTTTCTAAAACCTTATTGATTCTTTCAACAGGATTTAATAATCCGCTAATGCTATTGTCATGATTTAGAGTGTCTATAATCAAGGCAATATATTTGCTCATATCCACATTGATGTAATATGGTTTGGTTAAAAGTTCAGGTGATTGGTATACCAAGTTGGTGGTCATAAGTCTGTAGATTAATCCTTCCTCATAAGCCTTGTCAAACTTGTCCAAACCACCGGTAAAGAGGCCGAAAGTACTTACAACAAATATACGATTGGCTTTTCTTCTCTTTAATTCGGAAGCCACATCCAGCATACTTTCTCCGGATGATACAATATCATCAACAATCAAGATATCCTTACCTTCTACATCATCACCTAAGAATTCATGGGCTACGATTGGATTACGGCCATTGATAATTTTAGTATAATCCCGTCTTTTGTAGAACATACCCATATCAAGTCCCAGAACATTGGCAAAATAAACTGCCCTTGACATGCCACCTTCATCGGGGCTTATAACCATCATATGGTCAGCATCCATCTTAATATCAGGTACATTCTTTAAGATTGCTTTGATAAATTGATAAGTAGGTTGAACTGTTTCAAAGGTATTTAAGGGAATTGAATTCTGAACCCTGGGATCATGGGCATCAAAGGTTATGATACTTTCTACTCCCATATTGGTCAGTTCCTGTAATGCCAAGGCACAATCCAAAGATTCTCTTGAGTTACGTCTGTGCTGACGACCTTCATAAAGATAGGGCATGATGACGGTAATTCTTCTTGCTTTACCACCAACTGCCGCTATAATACGCTTCAGGTCCTGATAATGGTCGTCCGGTGACATATGGTTTGTATGTCCACAGACGCTATATGTCAAACTATAATTGGTTACATCAACCAGTAGATATAGGTCATATCCTCTAACGGTTTCCTTAATCATTCCTTTGGCCTCACCGGTTCCGAACCTGGGGCAGCAGGCATTAATAAGGAAAGAATCTCTTTGATAGCCTTTAAAAGCTATGGTTTCTTTATGCTCACTTTCCCGTAAATCACGCCAGGATACAAGATGCTCATTTATTTTAGCGCCGAGAGATTTGCTGCTTTCCAGTGCAATAATACCCAGTGGCCCTACAGGAATAGTTTCAACGATCTTTTCATGCTTTGGCATTAATTGTCCCTCCATATAAAAACTGTGTTCTTGGTTAATCCATAAAAGTTATATCACTATAGATATTTTAAGTCAAGGCTTAAAGTACTCTTTTATTTTATTTCACTAATAGCTTTATATAATCTGATATCTTTACCGACAATACGCCTAATATTATAATTGCTAATTATTCTGGAATAAATACGTTCGCTATAAATAGTATTTAAATTATCAAGGGATAGATTGGTAGATATTAAAGTGGATTTTTGTCTTAGTAGCCGTTCATTAATAATTAAGTAGAGCTGTGAGGTTGTAAATGAGTTGTTAAGTTCGGTACCTAAGTCATCAATAATAAGCAAGTCACAGTCTAGTATATATTCAAACTGATTTGATGCTGTTAAAGAATCCTCCACCTCCTTGCCAAACTTAAATTTTTCCAAAATATCAAACAATCTAAAGGCGGTCAGGTAAATTACCGTATAACCCCGATCCAATAACTCCTTGGCAATACAATTGGCAAGAAAGGTTTTACCTACTCCGGTGTTGCCAAGAAATAACAGATTCTCGTGGTTTTCATCAAAATGCCGGATAAAGCTTTTGCAGCCGGCTACGATTTTCTGCATATTGGATAGGGGAGATAGACCAATGGTTTCATCAATATAATCATCAGGATAATATTTAAAGGAAAATGTGCTAAAATTCTCACGGTCCAGCACAGATCTTATATTTGATCCTGAATAAATCATATCTGCAATTGCTTGCTTTAAGCAGTTGCATTTCTCATTATCTATAAAGCCGGTATCTTTGCATTTACTACATTTATACTGCATGGTAAGATAATCCGGGGGATATCCATTTTCAATAAGTAGCTGCCTTTGCATTTTTTTTAAATATTCAGCTTCTTTTTTTATTTCATTTGAGATGTCAGTATTACCTAATATAGCTTGTCTTCCTAATTGGGCGGATAAAGAAATAAATTTTTCTTCCAGTTCCTTCAACTTAGGTATGGCTTCATAAGCTTTTTGTATACGTTTATCTAATTCGTATTTATTCTCTAATCTACGCTCATCATATTTGCGTAAAATTTTGTTATACTGATCATTCTTTAGAGCCATATATTTCTCCTTTATAATCCCTTGTTAATTAACTTACGTTCAAGCTCGGCATAATCATTAGCCGAATAAGTTCTTTGGGGGAACTGGTTAAATTTATTGGATGTTTGTCTGGATATAGGAGTAACCTTGCTTTTAAGTCTGTTACCCATAGCAAACTCTTCATCCAGCTTGGCTATATCAGCCATATTTTTCACACCTTTTTTAAACCATGTCTCAAGTATCTTATCAGCATATTTAAAATCAGGCTTTTGAGTTCTTAAAAGTGTTCTGTTACAGGCCTCCGTAATAATATCATCAGAAAATAAGAAGACTTCCACCCATTTTGTGATATATTGTCGTTCAATCTGCCCCGGTGGCCTATTTAATCCAAAGGCTTTATTTACAGTATTAAAATGCTCATTATGGCTGGCAGTAGCCTCCCTTGCCTTTTCTTCTGTATCAATACCTTCCTTAGCCCAGCTAAGGGCAACCGCTTCGATATAAGAAGGATTCTTCTTATTCTTTGAGACGCAGTATTCATATAAATACATAATTAATTCAGAAGAAAAATTCAATTCTTCATATAAATATAAGATTAATTGCATATCCATAGGTTTTAAGGGTCGGTCTAAATATATTTCCACTATATGCATGGCATATTTAATTTCGTCATTACTGCTTAGTTCTGAAATCTGCTTCTGAGTATATTTTTGTCTAATGGCCGGTTCCTTAGCGGTATGTATGTTAACTGAAACATCAGCAATTTCGCTATCTACATTATCTATAACAGTAGTATTTACTGTGGTGTTACTAACTGTGGTTTTATTAATATTATTTACAAGATTAGGATCGACCATACGGATTGCTATAATCTCATCTAGGGCATTTCTTTCTATTTTAAGCAGTTTCTGCTTTTCCCAATAATTTAAGGCACGGATGATGTCTGTTTCTGTATTTTCTAAGTGGTCAGCAATAGAGGTAACTGTAATTTCTAGATTAGCAGTACCTATGCTTCTTAATAGATAAAGATAAACTTTTACATAGGCCCCATTGGCAGAAGGCATATAAAAATCAATAAAGGTATTTGGGACTATGGTAACGTCTGAAATACCTTCGGCACATAAGGTTATACTATTCAATATTCATCCATCCCCTTTCTACTTACTATTATATCCTCTAATCTGCTTGTCGTGACCATTATAGCATAAGTTGAAATTTAATGAAATAGCCTGTTTTACTAGCTTTACGGGGGGTAAAGTCCATGTTGATGATGTGGACAAAGTGGATAAGTGGCGTGTAATTTTATGTAAAAACAGGTAGAAACATATGAAATCATGGATTTGAGAGATGGGGTACTATATTGTTGATGAAATGTATATGGATAAAATAATATCCACAGTGTTGGTTAACATAAAATGTTGATAACACTGTGGATAATGTGGATAACTATTTTCCTAGCAGGGATTCTCCCACGGTTACGATATCTCCGGCGCCCATAGTTATCAACAGATCGCCGTTAATACAATTTTCTAATAAAAAGTTTTCAATTTCATCGAAACTGGGGAAATAATATACTTCTTTACCCAGCTTTTTCAATTCATTGGCTAAATCCTTAGAAGAAATATCCCCGGGATCTTTTTCTCTTGCAGCATATATATCCGCAAGGACTATTTTGTCGGCTAGGGATAAGGACTTTGCAAAATCCTTCAAATGCCGTTTGGTTCTGCTAAAGGTGTGGGGTTGGAAGACACACCATAGGGTATTATCGGTATAGGTCTTTGCGGCAGTAAGGGTAGCGGTAATTTCTGTAGGATGGTGAGCATAATCATCCACAATATTGACACCGCCAATTGTTCCCTTATATTGAAAACGACGATGGGCACATTTAAAATGCTTCAAGGAATTTTTAATTGTTTCTATAGGAATCTGTTCATTAAGGGCTATACCAATAGCCGGTAAGGAATTTGAAATATTATGAATGCCTACGGCTTTTAACATAATCCTATCTATAAATTTATCTTTATAATAAAGGTCAAAGCTTTGACCGGTTAAATTATCGGATTTAATATTTTCGGCCCTTATATCATATAAGTGATAATTAGTGCCATATGCAGGATCAGTTATACCGTAAGTAAGCACCTCACATTCTAGGTCCTTAGTTATCTCCTCATAATTAGCTATCTCGCCGTTAATATACAGTTGCCCGTCTTTTGGAATTTTTTTTGCAAACAGATGAAAAGAATTGCGAATATCATCTAAGTCCTTGAAAAAGTCCATATGATCTTCATCAATATTTAATATAATGGCCTTTTTAGGCTTAAATTCTAAGAAAGAGTTCATATATTCACAGGCCTCAGTAATAAAATGACCTGAATTTCCTATACGCATATTTCCCCCTATGGCATCTAAGATGCCACCGATGGAGATTGTGGGATCAAGATTACCGTCAATAAAAAGTAAAGACAGCATAGAGGTTACGGTGGTTTTTCCGTGAGTACCGGATACGGCAACGGCATTATCAAAATGCTCCATAATCTGTCCGATTAGTTGGGCACGATTTAACTTAGGAATTCCCAATTCATTAACGGCCATAAATTCTTCATTATCACTTTTAATAGCAGCCGTATATACGACCACATCAATATCAGGTGTAATATTGCTCTTTCTTTGTCCGTAAAGAATTTCGATACCCAGCTCATTTAGATCCTGGGTTATTTTACTTTTGTGACTGTCAGAGCCGCTAACCTTAAACCCCAGGTTATGTAAATATTCTGCAAAACCACTCATACTAATACCGCCAATTCCTATAAAATGAATTCGGCATGGCTTATTAAAATCAATTTTGTACATATAGCACTTCCTATTCATATAATTTTATAATTTATTGTAACTTTAAATTGTATTATAATCGATTTTTTCCAAATTACAATAGAAATCACTAGAATTGGTTAGCCTTAAACTTACTAGTAATATATTCCTTTTAATACCAAGAATGCAAGTTTACAATTAAGATATATGAAAAAAGATATAAAATAAGTCCAGAAAACTTAAAAAAAAATGAAAATTAACGTAAAATATGTAAAGATAGGATATTTTATTGTAAAAATTATTCACATTTTTGTTCTTATATGGTATAATAGTCTTATCTTATAACATAAGACAAAGATTTCTGGGGTATTACATAATTAAGTGGCTAGGAAAAGTTGGATTAACTATGTTAACAGACTTTTTCTTGATAACTAACGATAAATAATGACAGAAGGGGGACTAAGCCATGGAAATTACCGATGTTCGCGTACGCAAGGTTAGTAAGGAGGGAAAGATGAAAGCAGTCGTTTCAATTACCATTGATAATGAATTTGTTGTTCATGATATCAAGGTAATTGAAGGAGACAAGGGCTTATTCATCGCTATGCCCAGCCGGAAAGCCGGGGATGGAGAATACAGGGATATCGCTCATCCAATCAATTCGGAAACAAGAGAAAAAATCCAAAGTATTATCCTCGAAAAGTACGAGATTGCAGCTTTAGAAGCGGAATCTGAAAGCGAGGAGTAGGAGAGAAAACGGTAATAAAAAGACAAGAAAGGCAGCGGGATGCTGCCTTTCTTGTCTTATAAAAATATTTTTTTAAGTGGCTCAATAATAGAATAAGAAGTTGACGAAAATAAGATGAAGAAGATAAATCATCTGCCCAGGTATATACCAATTATGAAAATGCCGGTTATTTGGCTACTAGCCATTTAATTAAAAATGGTCATAATAATATAGGCTTATTATTATGTAATAGCCTTAACAGTGATAAAATAAGTGAGGGATATATTCGTGCCCTGTATGATAGTGATATATTATTTGATAGCAATAAGGTGTTTAGAGGGCAAGACATATTAGAAGCAGGAAAAATAGGATCTCACCAGCTTATTAATATGAATGTCACAGCTATTGTTTGTGAAAATGAAAAAATAGCTTGCAGCCTTTATCAAATATGTAGTACATATGGGGTACTTATTCCTAAGGATATTTCAGTTATTTGCATCAATACCTCCGGATTATCAGAGATGTTAAGTCCCAGGCTTGATACAGTTGATTTAGAAATTGAGAACATAGGAAAACAAGCTGTCAGGGCTATGCTAAGTATTGTTGAAAGTAAGGAAGCACCTAATAATATTATAAGGGAAATTGACATAAGACTAAAAGTGGGGGAAAGTGTAACTAGTCCCTTTAGAAAATATAATAACAATAATAAAAAAATCGTAGTTATCGGCAGTATGAATATGGATATTAATATTAATGTTGATAAGATGCCGACCGATGGAGAAACACTGATTACAAACAGCATAGCTCTTTTACCCGGTGGAAAAGGGGCTAACCAGGCAGTGGGTGCAGGTAAACTTGGAGGATTAGTATATGCCATAGGTTGTATAGGCAATGACAATGACGGAAAGACCATCTATAATAGTTTGGTTAGTAACTCTGTTAAAGCAGACGGTGTTAAATTTGACAGCTCATTGCCCACCGGTAAGGCCTATATTAATATTGCAAAAAACGGAGAAAGTGCGATTGTAGTTTACCCTGGAGCCAATGATAATCTTAATATTCATCAAATCAGTAAGCATAAGGATTTGATAATTGATGCTGAATTTTGCCTAATGTCATTAGAGGTTTCAATAAAGACCATTGAATTTGCCCTTAATCTTTGTAAAAAAAACAAGGTAAAGGTTATGGTAAAGCCCTCAACAATGGAAAAAATTAATGATAACTTTATTAATGATATTGATTATTTTATTCCCAATGAAAAAGAAATTAATCGTTTGGTAGAGGGAGATTTATCTGTTATTCAAAAGGCCAATCTATTATTTGAAAAAGGTGTAAAAAATGTTATTGTAACCTTAGGCAGTAAGGGCTGTTATCTAAAAAACAAAGACTATTCTTTACTATTTGAAGCAGCTCCCTTTGAGGCTAACGATACTACCGGTGCAGCAGATGCTTTTATAAGTGCTTTAGCTGTGTTTATGTGTGAAGGAAATGATTTGATTACTTCAATAAAATTTGCTCTTTATGCAGCAGGAATTAGTATTACAAGACAAGGTGTACAAACATCAATGCCCGATAGAATGACCCTTGAAATGTATAGATCGGATATTTTGAACACATTAAAAGTAACTAAAGTATAAGAAAACAAATATATTTTTAATATCGCCAACCATTTTTCATGAAGTGGAAGGCGATATTTTTGTCTTTTGTGAAAACATAGTTATTGCCACATTCATACTAAAAGATTATAATAATGTAACAACAATATGGTCAACATACTTGATACAAATCTGTGTCAAGTATATATTACTATGCAATTTTTTAGATAGATGAGGTAAAATATGCGTATTATTATAGGATTAGGAAACCCAACAGAAAAATATCAAGCTACCAGGCATAATATTGGCTGGGATGCCATTACACGGATAGCGGACGACTATAATATTGCCTTGAACCAAAATAAGCACAAAGCCATATGCGGTACAGGCTATATTGAAGGTGAGAAGGTTATTTTGGCACAACCGGTTACTTATATGAATCTTAGCGGTGAAAGTGTCAGGCAGCTGGTAGATTATTATAAAGTCTCTGCCCAGGACATTATTGTAATATATGATGATATCAGCCTGGATGTGGGACAGCTTAGGATTCGTAAAAAGGGCAGTGCCGGAGGACATAACGGTATAAAAAGTATTATCAGTCATCTTGGAACAGATGAATTTCCCAGGATAAAGATAGGTGTAGGGGAAAAGCCCAAAGACTGGGATCTGGCTGATTATGTACTATCAAGGTTTAAAGAGGATGAAGAGAAAATTATTAGAGAAGCACTTAAAGATAGCTCAGATGCTTGCCGGATGATTATAAGTGACGGAATGGATGCGGCAATGAATAAGTATAATAAGAAGAAGGAAGCTAAAAAAACAAATAATAATAAATCCCAAGCAGATACTATAAAGGATGATAAAGGCAGATCCTCCTTAATAGAAAGAATTTTTAATAAAAAGGAATCTTAGGATATATTAATATATTGTAGATATTAATTTTGAGGTAACTGCAAGTAGCATGACTGTCAGGAGGAACATTAGTGAAGATATTTACAGAACCCTTGAAGGAATTAAAGGAATTTAATGATATCAGGGATAATATAATAATGGGAACACTGCCGGTACAAATTACCGGCTGTATTGATTCCCAAAAATGCCACTTAATCCATGGACTTGCTGATGGATTTACCTTCAAAGTCATTGTTACCTATAATGATTTGAAGGCTAAAGAAATATATGAGGACTATCGTTTATATGATAAAAATGTATTTCTTTATCCGGCAAAGGATATTATTTTTTATAGTGCCGATATTCACGGAAGAGCAATTGTAAGGGATAGGCTTCAGATTTTAAGGCGGATAATAGAGAAGAAGGATACCACCATTGTCATGACCATAGACGGTGGTATGGACCGACTGCTTCCCCTTGAACATATTAAGGATAGGATTATAACAGTTGATTTAGATTCAGTAATTAAGTTGCAGGAGTTTGGAACCACCCTAACCCGGCTTGGCTATGAAAGACAGGCACAGGTAGAAGCCCCCGGTGATTTTGCCATCCGGGGAGGAATTATTGATATTTTTCCCCTTACAGAGGAGGCCCCCTATAGGATTGAGTTGTGGGGAGATGAGATTGATTCTATCAGAACCTTTGATATAAGCAGTCAGCGCTCCATTGAACAGGTGGATAGGCTAATTATTTATCCGGCTGCTGAAATTATTCCCGATGATGTAAGGCTTAGGGAAGGCTTAAAAAAGATTGAGCAGGAAGAAAAGGAATATGAAAAAAATTTAAGGGATCAATTTAAGACCGAGGAAGCCGCAAGAATCCGCAGTATTATTGCAGAATTTAAAGAGAACTTGGAGAACTTTCAAGGTTCTATGGCTTTGGAAAGCTATATTAATTATTTTTATCATAATACCATGAGCTTTTATGAGTATTTTGACAATAAGGATGCAATATTTTTCTTAGATGAGCCGGGAAGGTTATCTGAGAAAGGGGAAGCTGTTGAGACTGAGTTTAGGGAAGGTATGATAGGTAGAATTGAGAAAGGTTATATACTTCCCGGACAGATGGATACAATCTATGGTTATAAAGAAGTACTTAATATCCTTGCTAAGAAAAATACCTTGCTTATTAGTACCATGGAAGCTAGAAATAGCTATATAACCCCTAAGCACAAATATGATTTTACCGTTCAGACTTTGCCCTCCTACCATAAAAATTTTGATGTTTTGGTAAAGGATTTAGAATATTGGAAAAAGAAAAAATACAGAGTTATTCTTCTATCCGGTTCCAGGACAAGGGCTAAACGTTTAAGTGAAGATCTTAGGGATTTTAACCTAAATCCTTTCTATAGTGAGGATATGAATCGGGTTCTTCAAAGCGGCGAGATTATGGTCACCTACGGCAACATAAAAAGAGGATTTGAGTATCCTTTAATTAAGCTGGTTATTATCTCAGAAAGTGATATCTTTGGAGCGGAAAGAAAGAAAAAGAAGAAAAAGTCTTCCCATGAAGGAAAGAAGATACAAAGCTTTACGGATTTAACCCCCGGAGATTATATTATTCATGAAAACCATGGCCTAGGGATTTATAGGGGCATTGAGAAAATAGAAGTAGATAAAGTTACAAAAGATTATATAAAGATAGAGTATGGGGACGGAGGCGTGTTGTATGTACCGGCAACAGGCCTTGATGTGATTCAAAAATATTCAGGGGTTGGAGGCAAAAAACCAAAACTTAATAAGCTTAATTCTGTGGAATGGAAGAATACCAAGGCCAGGGTAAAGGGTGCGGTTAAGGAAATTGCAAAGGAACTGGTAGAACTTTATGCCAGTAGGCAAGAAAAACGGGGATTTAAGTTTAGTCCTGATACTGTCTGGCAAAAGGAGTTTGAGGAAGCTTTCCCCTATGAGGAGACAGAAGATCAACTGCGGGCAATTGAAGATACCAAAAAAGATATGGAAAGTGACCGTATTATGGATCGTCTGATTTGCGGAGACGTAGGTTATGGCAAGACCGAAATTGCAATACGTGCTGCCTTTAAGGCTGTAAATGACGGAAAGCAAGTGGTTTTCTTGGTTCCTACCACTATCCTTGCACAACAGCATTATAATACCTTGGTACAAAGGATGATGGATTATCCCGTAAGTGTGGATATACTGTCTAGGTTTAGAAGTCCTGCAGAACAGAAAAAAACCATAGAGCGATTGAAAAAAGGTACTCTTGATATTGTTGTAGGAACCCATAGGGTTCTTTCAGCAGATGTTAAATTTAAAGATTTGGGACTCCTAATCGTTGATGAGGAACAACGTTTTGGGGTTGCCCATAAAGAGAAAATAAAGCAACTTAAAAAAGATGTTGATGTACTGACACTTACAGCAACTCCAATACCCAGAACTCTTCATATGAGCTTAGTGGGAATTAGAGATATGAGTGTACTTGATGAGCCCCCGGTGGATCGTTTGCCAATTCAGACATATGTCTTGGAGCATAATGAAGAAATAATCCGTGAGGCAATCAGTCGTGAACTGGCAAGAGGGGGACAGGTTTATTATGTCTATAACCGGGTAGGAGGAATTGAAGAGGTTGCAGCAACTGTATCAAAGCTGGTGCCTGAGGCCAATGTGGCAGTTGCCCATGGGCAGATGTACGAACGTGCCCTTGAAAAGATTATGCATGAATTTATTTCCGGAGAGATTGATGTTTTAGTATCTACTACAATTATTGAGACCGGACTTGATATATCTAATGTAAATACAATGATAATTGACGATGCAGATAGGCTTGGTCTTTCACAGCTTTATCAGCTAAGGGGCCGGGTTGGAAGATCCAATCGTACGGCCTATGCATTTTTGATGTATAAAAGAGATAAGATGCTTAAAGAACTGGCAGAAAAAAGATTACATGCCATAAAAGAATTTTCCGAGATGGGTTCAGGATTTAAAATAGCTATGCGGGATCTGGAGATACGTGGGGCCGGCAATCTCTTAGGAGCAGAACAAAGCGGCCATATGGAGGCTGTGGGCTATGATTTGTATTGCAAGATGTTAAATGAGGCTATAAAATCCATTAATGGGGAAGAAGCTTGGGACGAAGGCTTTGAAACAACTGTAGATATGGATATGGATGCCTTTATACCTGCTACTTATATTAAAAACGAGGTACAAAAGCTGGATATTTATAAAAGGATTGCCACTATTGAGACTGAAGAGGAGCTTATGGATATGCAAGAGGAACTATTAGACCGTTATGGTGATTTACCCCATGCTGTTAATAACCTTATTAATATTGCTCTTATTAAGTCCATTTGCCATAGTGTATATATTCAAGGACTTGTTCAAAAAAATTATGAAGTAAAGCTAATGATGTACCCAAAGGCCAAGCTTGATGTGTCAAAAATACCTGAACTATTAAAGAAATACAAAAACAGCTTAAAATTTATTGCCCAGCCCAATCCACATTTTACTTATCAGCTGCCCAAGTCATCTAAAGGAATGTCTGATACTATATCAATTTTTGAAAGTATTAAGAACTTGCTTGATGATTTTAAATCTTTGTTACAGTAATCTTGACAAGGACAGAAGGCTTAACTACAATAAACCTAAAACCTGATTAAACTATGTCACAAAAACTCTTTAAACATGAAAGGGATTCGGAATGAAGATGTACAAGGATTATAATAAAATTAAAATAGATATAAAACCCTTAGCTAGAATTTTTATATTAATTATATTTATATTGCCCTTTCTTGGGGGCTGCAGGGTGGCTGAGAAAAATTTTGAACTTAGCAAATATAAAGGAAAATCTATTAAAAGCTTTGAGAGGAAAACTAGAACTGATTTAATACAGGAAGGTAATGGTGTATATAAAATAGAAGATAGGCTACAGCTAATTGCTCCAAAGGGAGATATTACATCTATTACCATTCTTAAAGGGGCTGAAAAATTTAAGCTTTTTGGTCTAGAAATCGGTATGGATAAAAAAGAAGCAGAAAAAAAGTTGGCAGAGGTTTATAAATCTGAGGTTAATAAGACCATAGAATCTGAAAAAAATTCCATTACCTATACTTATAGGAATAGTGATAGCGAATTATTTGTATCCTATGATATTAATTCGGATTTAGTAACGGAAATATCCTACTACTATTATAAAGATGAGAAAGCACAAAGTGAGGATATAGGTAATGCCGGTGAGCTAATTGCCTTAATTGGGAATGATAGAGTATATTATAACGAGGCAATGGTATATCTAAAATCAGCACAGGAAATTTATGAATCCGATTATGGTAACGGCATCTGGGAAGCAGAGATATTTGAAGAAGGAAAGAGTTTTGGGGAATATATCAAGGAAGAGGTTATAAAACAGATTACTCAGCTAAAAGTTATCCGTGATAAAGCTACCGAGAATGGAATTGCTTTAACGGAGGAAGAAGAAGCAGAAGCAGCTGCTTATGCGGCAGCACATTTTGCGGGACTGTCAGATGAGGATATTGACCGTTACTTGGTAACACCTAAGCTTTTAGAACAGGTTTATGCCGATAACCTCTTAGCAGAGAAGGTTTTTGAGACTTTAACCATTGATGTGGATACCCATGTACCTGATGATATCGCAAGGCAAATTACTATTCAGCATATCCTTATCTATGGAACTTATTTAAATGATGAAAATAAGAGAGTTCCCCTTGATGATGAGCAGAAAGATAAGGCTTACGAAAAGATTTCAGGCTTATTAGAAAGGGTTAAAAACGAAGAAGATTTTTATACTCTGGCAGAGGCTAATACAGAGGCCGGTGAGATTGAACTGACATTTGGAAAAGACGGAGGGCCTAAAGAGTATGGCAAGGAATTTAAGGAGGCAGCATTTTCATTAAAAACAGGAGAAGTCAGTGATATTATAAGTACAGATTACGGATGGCATATTATTTACTGTGTATCTGATTTTAATGAAGATGCAACAACTAAGGTGAAGGAAGAAATTATAGAAGAACGACGGACCAAGCTTTTTGCTAATCTTTACGAAGAATGGTCTTCTGACTATGAAGTGGTAGTTAACAAAGAGGCTTGGGATTCTATTTCATTTGATTAAAAAAGGGCCCTGTATGTCCCATAAGAAATTATTGGGGATACAGGGCTTTTGCTATATTAATGGAGATAATACCAGTATAATATTATATTGTTTATAAATTATACATAATATAAATTCTCTGAGGGATAGAAAGGATCAGAAGTTACATCTATACCAAGCTTTCTTAAAATTTGTTCATCATTCTTATTTAACATGGATGTACAATGGGCCTGGACACCATTTAACATAGATAATCTTTCATATGCCAGCTGGGCTGTAGGATTGGTAACTGCACAGATACTAAGGGCAACTAGGATTTCATTGGCATTCAGCCGGGTAATTTTACTATTAAGAACTTTTTCCTTTAAATCACGAATCGTACTTAAGATTAATGGTGAAAGAAGAAAGATTTCATCACCAATCCCTGCCAGATATTTGATAGCATTTAGTATGGCAGCAGAACAGCAGTCCATGGTAGAGGAGCTACGGCCTGTAATAATTTTACCGTCATGCATTTCAAAAGCCATTACTGTTACAGTTTCATTTTCATGGCAAGTCTCCTTAAGTTTGGCGGCATAATCCCTGGCGGGCATGACGCAATGTCTGTCTTCCTGTCTTAACTGAACCTCTTCCATAATAACTTTCATGCGGTTTAAGGATTCTTCATCTACTAATCCCTTTTTAAAATCACATATAGTAGCAAAATATCTACGTATAATTTCCTGCTTTGAGGCTTCACTTACTATTTCGTCATCGGTAATTCCAAAAGCTACCCTATTTACACCCATATCTGTAGGGGACTGGTATACGGATTCTTTACCGGTAATTTTCTCGATTATTCTTTTTACTACCGGAAACATCTCTAAATCCCTGTTATAATTAACAGCAACTTCTTGGTATCTTTCAAAATGGAAATTGTCAATCATATTTACGTCCTTTAGGTCAATTGTAGCTGCTTCGTATGCAATATTAACGGGATGTTTTAGGGGAAGATTCCATACCGGGAAGGTTTCGAATTTAGAATAACCTGCCATACGTCCCATATTATATTCATGGTATAACTGACTTAAGCAGGTAGCCAGTTTTCCGCTATTTGGTCCGGGAGCAGTAACAACTACTATAGGTTTTGTGGTAGTGATATAGGGGTTACTGCCGTATCCTTGTTCGCTGACAATTGTATCTATATCAGCAGGATACCCGGGGATTTCCACATGCTTATATACCTTAATATTGCGTCGCTCCAGTTTATTAATAAATACGTTGGTTGCAGGCTGTTGATTATACCGGGTGATAACAACACTGTTTACTTCAAGTTCATAACTTCGGAAATCATCCAACAAACGGAGAACTTCCATATCATAAGTAATGCCGAAATCCCCTCGAATTTTATTCCTTTCAATATCACCGGCATATACGCAGATAATTATTTCAACTTGATCTTTAAGTTTTTGAAGTAATTTTATTTTTGCGTCTTCATCAAAACCGGGCAATACTCTTTTTGCGTGCTTGTCACCAATTAATTTTCCGCCAAATTCCAGATATAACTTGTCATAATTATTAACCCGTTCTAAAATATATTTGGACTGTTCTTCAATATATTTTTGTGGATCGAATCCGGCCTTCATGAATGCCCTCCTTCTATTTTCCTATACATAAGGTATCGAATATTTTAAATCTTTTCATTAGGCTATTATAAATCCTTTTAAAACACTATACTCTATCATAATCAAAATAGAAAAAAAGTCAAACAATTTTTTAACTAAATAATAAAATATGCCCCATAGCCGGATTTTATGTTGACCGGCATATGAGGCATATATTAAATAGTAAATAAATTACTCTTATTTTGCAAATATCATGGATCCGATTTTAGCTGTGACAGGTTTTGAGCGAATCCACTGATTGGTAGAGCTTGTATCATAGTAAAATAATGCCCCTTTACTGGGGTCGCTGCCATAAAGGGCAGCCCAAGCGGCACGGAGGGAAGCATCTGTAGGTGGGGTATTTATGTGACCGTTTTGTACCGGAGAAAATTGATAATAGCCACCGCTTACATGGTTGATAACTGAGCTGATACTATTTGGCCAGTCCGGGTTTTTAACCCTGTTTACCACCACGGCACCTACCCCTACCATGGCCTCATAGGGTTCACCGACAGCTTCTGCCCTTATAAGTCTTGCAAGTAAGTCCACCTCAGAATTCTTATAGGGAATTACTGTTTTAGTGGAGGAAGAAGCAGTTGATATGTTATCGTTAGAACTATTTGTAGAACTTACTCCCGGAAGAATTAGCTTTTGACCGGGTATTATTAGGTTGTCCCACTTGTTATTGGCTTTTCTTAGGTCAGCTAAGGAGATATTATATCTTTGTGCAATCAGATATAAAGAATCTCCACTTTTTATTGTATATACATTTGCAGGAACATTAAGGACCTGACCGGGAAAGATTGTATCGGATTTTAAGTTGTTATCAGATTTTAGGCTGCTGACCGATGTCTTAAACAGCCGGCTAATCTGATAAAGGGAATCATTTGGTACTATAGTATAATCAGCAGCATAAGCATTTGCTGAAAAAATCGTAAGTGAGAAGAATAATACAGAAGCAGCTAAAATGCTAGCTTTTTTAAGTATATTCATAAAGTCCTCCTTAATTTTGGCTGGGTTTATTAATACCTAAACAATTGTAACGGACAAAATTCGACAAAGCCATATATGATTCTTGGATATGGGGGAAAAGATTGTAAGAAGGATTAGGCCATAGACCTACATATTTACCAGCTTTATTGTAATAGGTATATTAAAATGTTAAAATTAGAAAAATATATATTTGAAATACAATAATATAAATAAGAGATAGATTTTTGTTGTGTATTATGGGTCCGGTAAAAGTTAGAGAGTTGATTATAAGAATGAAGAGAGGGTCGTTCATATGTGTGGAAGATATAATTTTACTGTAGAAGAAAGTGATGAAATCCGTGAAATTCTAGAAAAATTAAATGCTAAGATTCATAGCAGCAAGGTAAAAACCGGAGAAATATTTCCTACAAATCAAGTACCTATCCTTATAGGAGAAGAAAATCAAGCTTCTCCCTCTCTTAGTATCTGGGGCTTTCCTAAGTTTGATGGGAAGGGGGTAATTATAAATGCCAGATCAGAAACTGCTTTTGAAAAGAGAACCTTTAGGGACAGTGTTATAAATCGAAGATGTATTATACCTTCCACAGGTTTTTATGAATGGGACAGGGAGAAAAGAAAGCATCTGTTTAGGCTAGAAGGAAGTTCTGCCTTATATATGGCCGGACTTTATTCCTATTATCAAGGTGAAATGAGATTTGTAATTCTTACTACAGGGGCTAATGAATCCATAAAAGATATTCATCACCGGATGCCTCTTGTAATACCTAAAAATGAAATTGAAACATGGATTTTAGATGATATGGCAACAAGCCATATTCTTCATAAGGTTCCACCAAAGCTTAATAGAGAGCTTGTCTGACCACATGGCAATTTAGCCATGTGGTATTTTTTATATAGGACATAAAGTTACAATTAACACCCCTTTACACCGAACACCTGTTCTGGTATAATAAGATTAAGAGGTGAACATATGTATGGATAAGGTAATTTTTCATATTGATGTGAATTCGGCTTTCCTAAGCTGGGAAGCCGTTTACCGACTGCATATCCGGGGTGAGAAGAGGGATTTGCGAGAGATTCCCTCGGCTGTGGCAGGGGATGTGAAGAAAAGGCATGGAATAATTCTTGCCAAATCAATCCCTGCCAAAAAGTACGGTGTAAGAACTGGGGATACCATTAGTGATGCCCTAAAGCTTTGCCCAAATCTGATTATGGTGCCTCCCCACTATGACCTTTATGAGGAGTGCTCTAAGGCTCTGATAGAGATACTTAAGGAGTTTTCTCCTTGTGTGGAGCAGTATTCAGTGGATGAGGCCTTTTGTGATATGACCGGTACCGTAGGGCTATACGGTTCTGCCCTGGTTGCGGCAAATCTTATGAAAGATAGGATTTATAATGAACTGGGTTTTACGGTTAATATAGGTATATCAAGCAATAAGATACTGGCTAAGATGGCCTCTGATTTTAAGAAGCCTAATCTTGTACACACCCTGTTTCCGGAAGAAATAGAGAAAAAAATGTGGAAGCTACCGGTAGAGGAATTGTTTTTTGTAGGATCCGCTACTAAGAGGAAGCTTCATAGCCTTGGGATTCATACCATTGGACAGTTAGCTAAGACTGACCTTGATATTTTACGGGCTCATTTTAAAAAACATGGTGAAGTAATCTATTCCTTTGCCAATGGAATTGATAGTTCTATTGTGCAAGATCAGGCTCCTCCCAATAAGGGTTATGGTAACTCTACTACCATTGCATTTGATGTGGATGATGGCAGTACCGCCAAGATGGTGCTGCTTTCTTTGGCTGAAAAGGTTTGTAGCAGGCTTAGGGGGGACTCGGTCATGGCCAGTGTAGTTGCGGTAAGTATAGTTGATATATATTTTCGCCGTAGCTCCCATCAGATGCTGCTTATTTCCCCGACAAATATAACAAATGAAATTCACAAGGCAGCCTGTCAGCTTTTTGATGAGCTTTGGGACCAAACCCCAATCAGACAACTGGGCATCCATACAAGCAAGATAGTAGAAGAAGATAGTGAAAAACAGATTAATTTATTTGATATGAACCGCTATGAAAAATTATCAAAATTAGATGCGGCTGTGGACCGGATAAGAGAACGTTATGGAGAAGATTCTATTATAAGGGCTATTTTTCTTAATGGACCAATATATCATATGTCCGGAGGTATTTCACCTGAAAAACGAAAACCAAAATACAAGGAAGGCATTATGTAATGACTTAGTATTATGAAAGAAAGGAAATTCTTATGCTTCATATGCCGGTGGATGTAATTGCAACCTTTAATGTGCAGGGGAAAATTAAGCCTAATTATATTAGGCTGGAGGATGAAAATCATCTTCTGCATACTTATAAAATTGAAAATATTATATTTTCTAAAGAGGAAAAATACGGGGGAATACCGGTCATACTTTTTTGCTGTAATATAGTAAGAGAAGACTGTGCCCAGCTTATACACATTAAGTATTATGTAAAGAGTCACCAATGGGTACTGGTTAAGGAGAGGTTTTAATGGACTTAAAACTTTCTAATCGTTTTAAGCTGGCTTTATAATATTCTTGGTCAATTTCAATACCAATAAAGCGGCGATTTAGGCTTAAAGCGGCTGCACCGGTAGAGCCTACCCCCATAAACATATCTAAAACCAGATCATTTTCATTACTGGCAATTTTTATTATATGCTTTAATACCTTGAGGGGTTTTTGGGTGGGATGTTTGGGGGATTTTAACCTTTCTTGTCCCATGCAAATGGGTGCTTCTATAAAATTATGCATCTCACTTTGTTTTGAAAAATTCCAAGTATGGCCCTTATTCCACATACAGGCTATTAATTCACAACTGTTTAGAAATGAGGATTTTCTTATATTGGGTACCGGATTTGTTTTATGCCAAACCATAAACTGAAAGGTATCAAATTCCTTGTCAAATACCTCATGCCATTTTCCAATCATATGGTAACTGGTAAATATAAAGATATTACCGGTGGGTGAAAGAACCCTTTTAAATTCATCAAGAAAATCAGCGGGGGAAAGTTCTTTAAGATCCCACTGTGCCAAATCATTATTAATTTCACTACGCCAATTAAATTTCATATTACCGGTAGAATATTTGGCAAGATTATAGGGGGGATCGCATAAAATCAGGTCAATACTGCCATCCGGTATCTTTTTCATTTCTTCCATACAGTCACCATGAATTAATAAATAACTTTCTATGGCATTAAGATTAATCAATCTGGTATCCCCCTTCCTAATTACTGCAATGTTTAACCAATATATTATATTTTAACATAAAATATGTAAATAAAAAGAGGTTATTGCATAATTGTTTGCAACAGCCTCTTTTGGTTTATAAAAAGAAGAAGTAAAAGCCTATTTAATATATTTTTTCTCTAGATCATCAAGCATAGATAAATAATACTCTTGGATGCCTTTTTGTCTTGCTTCATTTTCAAAAGTTATGGTGTTATCATCAACCTTTTTTAGTATATCTGGGGATAGCTGTCTTTTGGCAAAGGTATAGATAACAGAATCTTCTTTATCTATATGGCGTTTCAAATGATGGGTATAGCTAATAGCATTGGCAATAACATCAATGCGACTTTCCTCATCACCCTGCTTTAGGCGGTCTATGGCGGCAATCAACTCCTGTATATATAATCTGCCCATGTCATGCTCAACCAGCATACCGTGGGTTACTAATTTATTACCCAAGGACCCAAGATGTTCTACCATCTCATTAAAAAGAAGTTTTTCTTCCTTGCCGTGATGATGAACATCGGAGTAATTGCGGATAAAGTCAATCATTTTATCAAAATCATGGTAGTTTATATCACTGCCCTTCATAATACCTAAACAGGCCTTACGAACAACTTTCAACATTCTAAGAATATGCTGGTGTTCTTCCATCATTAACTTGATACTATCCATGGTAGCCCTCCGTTTCATTAAAAACAATGTTTATAAGTACTTAATATTAAGCTGCTTTTTCAATACTATAAGTTACAGAATCAATTTTTTTGAAAGTAAAACCAGATACATCAACTAGCCCTTTAATCCAGGCTTCTCTTAATCTGTAATAAATAGAAATATCAGCTCCTACAGCAGCCCAATAATCTTCATGGACGCAGAGATTACGCTTCCAAACAAGACGGTCATCACTATTTTCCACCAAAGAATTGGCATGGTCACAGGGCATTCCGTCAAGAAGATTATCGGATATTACCTTAAATAACAAGGCTGCTGTCTTAGATGTTTCCTTAAGGTTTTGTCCAAGTTCCCTGCCCTTTAAGGTAAGCAATTCTTCTAACTGGCTTAATAAAGAAGGGTCTTTATCCAATAAAGCCTTTATGCTGTAAGCATATTTGTACTCCACTTGAGAGACTCTTTCTTGTAGCCAGCCATGGATATTGCTTTGATCTATTATTTCCTCTAAAGGTCTATTATCAAATTCACCGTATCTTACATCACATTCTTCTTTTAAAGATAAGCCATACCTGCTGTGGATTTCATCTACAATATTTTGTTGTATCTGTATCTTATTATATAACCAGTAATGAATCGGTCCTAAAAATGCACTCATGTAAAATCCTTTCTATTATAATGATATATCATTTACAATTCTATTTTAATTTATTTTATACTAAGATATTATTATTTATTTTATATAAAGAGCTGCTGCCGGATAAATAATTCCATATGCAGCAGCTCTTTACATTATTATTGCTTATTTATATATAAGAAAGTTGAGGAGCCTAGATTATTCTAAAAATAATTTTATATCATCTTCAACGGTTCCGATACCTGAGATACCGAAGTTTTCAACCAATACTTTTGCAACATTAGGTGATAGGAAAGCAGGTAGTGTAGGGCCTAGATGAATATTCTTTACTCCTAAGTATAGTAGTGAAAGAAGAACAATTACAGCCTTCTGCTCATACCATGCAATGTTGAAAGCAAGAGGAAGTTCGTTGATATCGGTAAGTTCAAATGCCTCTTTTAATTTCAGTGCGATTAAAGCAAGGGAGTAAGAGTCATTACATTGACCGGCATCTAATACCCTAGGAATACCGTTAATATCACCAAGATCAAGCTTGTTGTATTTGTATTTTGCACAACCTGCAGTTAAGATTACAGTATCCTTAGGAAGAGCCTTTGCAAAATCAGTATAGTAATTTCTTGCTTTTTGACGTCCGTCACATCCAGCCATTACAAAGAATTTACGGATAGCACCGGATTTTACAGCTTCAACAACCTGGTCTGCCAGAGCAAATACCTGTGCATGGGCAAATCCGCCGATAATTTCACCTTTTTCAATTTCTGTAGGTGCCTGACAAGTCTTAGCCAGTTCGATAATCTCTGAGAAGTCCTTGTATCCATTTTCGTCTCTATCTATATGTTTGCAACCGGGAACTCCTGCTGCCCCTGTGGTAAATAATCTGTTTTTGTATGAAGGTGCAGGGGGAACAACACAGTTTGTTGTCATAAGGATAGGTCCGTTAAAGCTTTCAAACTCTTCTTTTTGTTTCCACCAAGCATTACCATAGTTACCTACAAAATGATTGTATTTTTTGAAAGCAGGGTAGTAGTGGGCAGGTAGCATCTCGGAGTGAGTGTATATATCTACTCCGGAATCTTTACTTTGCTCCAGTAACTGTTCTAAGTCTCTTAGGTCATGGCCAGATACAAGGATACCGGGTCTTGTTCCTACACCGATATTAACCTTAGTAATTTCAGGATTACCATAGGTTCCTGTATTAGCTGCATCAAGAAGTGCCATGCCGTCTACGCCTACTTTACCGGTTTCTAAGGTTAGGGCAATAAGTTCATCAATGGTTAATTGATCATTTAAAGTGGAAGCCAGTGCTTTTTGCATAAATGCACTAATCTCTTCATTGTCATATTTTAATTCATTGGCATGTTTCATATAAGCTGCTAAGCCTTTTAATCCATAGATAATTAACTCTCTTAGACTTCTGATGTCTTCATTTTCAGTTGTAAGGATGCCTACTTTTGTAGATTTTTCATCCAGTTCTTCTCTGTCGGTAGCAGTCCATAAAGCTGCTTCAGGAAGATTAGTCTTATCTGCCACCTTAGCTAATAATTCATTTTTAAGATTTAAGGTTTCAAAAACTCTTTGATAGAAGATTTCATCGTCAAAGTTAGCATTTGTTATTGTTGTGAAAAGGTTAATAGTTACATAATGATTAACATGTGCAGGAATGCTCTCCCCTTGTGCCCGTAATGTGGTTGTAACAGCACTTAAGCCCTTTGTTACATATATTAATAAATCCTGCATTCTTGCAAGGTCCGGTGATTTTCCACATACACCAAACTTTGTACATCCGGTACAACCGGCAGTCTCTTGACATTGATAACAAAACATTTTGTTTTCCATACTTTCTTCTCCTTATAAACTTTTTATTTTAAATTTGATTTGAATGTTTTAGTTGACATCGCTGTTCTATGGTGAGTATAATACAATCATGAAATAAAAAGTGTAGCTATAGCAACAAAAATATAAAAATTTAAAATAAAAATCAAAACTTTAATTTATAATAGGAGGGATATAAATTGGAGAAGTATTTTCCGATATTAAAAAAATGTGTCCTTTTTCGAGGAATTGAAGAAGCAGATTACAAGCATCTTTTGGCCTGTCTTAGTGCCCAGGTAAAACATTATAATGAAGAAGAATATCTTTTTTTTGCGGGAGATAGGCTTGATCATATCGGAATTGTGCTATCAGGCAGACTTGAGATACTTAAGGAAAGCTTGGCAGGAAATAAGCACATCATAGCCATCTTAGATCCTTCCCATATGTTTGCGGAGGGCATTGTCTGTACGGCAACCCGTCTGTCTCCGGTTACGGTTCAGGCCATGGAGCCGGTTAAAATTCTTCTGATTCCTTATGAGAGAATAATAAAAAGTTGTGGCCAGTCTTGTTCTTTTCATATCGGCTTGATTCAAAATATGATGGTGATACTGGGAGAAAAGAATGTGATTTTAAATTATAAGTTAGAACTTTTAACACTAAAAGGAATGCGTGAAAAACTGGCAAGCTACCTACTAAAAGCTTCTTTAGAAAACGGCAGTAATACATTTCAGATACCATTAAACCGAACAGAACTGGCGGATTTTTTAAATGTATCTCGTACTTCTATGTGCAGGGAGCTTACCAGGATGAAGAATGACGGACTGATAGATTTGTATGGCCGCAGTTTTAAGATTTTAGATAAGGAAAGATTGGCTCAGTGTTTGGAATAATAGCTTAGTTTAATGCATTAATCAGCCTAAAGACTTGAGTAGATGTTGCTACCAAGTTTTTTCTGGCTGTTTCATATTCCATAGCTTCTTCCACTGTCATAGGAAGTTGCAGTATAGAGAAGAAGGCATCAATTCCTTCTTCATTGCATTTATAAGCATCTTCAGTTACACCGCCGCCAAAAGCAATGACTTTCTTTCCATACTTTTTTGCCAGTTTAGCCACCCCTATGGGGGCTTTACCCATGGCAGTCTGAAAGTCTAATTTTCCTTCTCCGGTAATTACAAAATCGGCATCTTTAATATCATCTTCCAGCTTGATTTCATCAAGGATAATATCTATACCGGATTCAAGCTTGGCCTTAAGAAAGGTCAAAAATCCATATCCAAGTCCCCCTGCAGCACCGGTACCGGGTATGGCTGCGGTGTCCTTAGCAAAAATCCTTTTAACAGCCTCAGAATAATTTTGCAGGCCCAAGTCAAGTATTTCTACCATTTCAGAACTTGCCCCTTTCTGGGGGCCGAAGATATAAGCAGCCCCCATAGGGCCATAAAGGGGATTGTTAACGTCGCAAGCAATCCTAAAAGAACATTCAGATAATTCCTTTAAGGCATTATCTGCACTTATGTTTGCTATTAAACCTAGGTTTTTTCCTATGGGGGAGAGAGAATTGCCGTTAGAATCAAAGAAGTCATAACCTAAGGCTTTTAGCATACCGATTCCACCGTCATTAGTGGCACTTCCACCTATACCTATAATGAAATTGCGACAGCCTCTTTGTATGGCATCTTTAATCATCTCACCTACTCCATAGGTTGTGGTATATAGGGGATTTAGTTTGTCTGCAGCTATCAATTTTATTCCGGCTGCTTCAGCAATCTCTATAATAGCTGTTTTATTGTCTTTTAATATTCCATATGAACATGATATTTTATCATTGAGGGGACCTGTGGCTTCAATTTTAACTTTATATCCCCCCATTCCGTATAGTAAAGCATCAACAGTTCCCTCCCCTCCGTCTGCAAGGGGTTTTACAATCACCTCTGCCTCACAGGCTTTATGAATACCTTCCTTAATAGCCATACCGGCTTCCATGGAGGAAAGACTTCCTTTTAGTGAATCAATTGCTACAACAACCTTCATGATCTATATTCTCCTATGAAATATTCTATAGTTTATACGGTGATATATATTTAAATAAAAGCATCATATAAAAATATCATACTATAATAGGTATCTTATCTACCACTTTAATTTCCTCAGGTGTTATCATACAGCCATAAGATAGCACTTCAACTCCGGCTTCTATAGCTTCTTTTAACTTAGCTGCAAAAGCAGGATCTGTAACTTTATTAGGTGAAAAACCCTTGGCCTGCTCAAATTGGACTATAAATAAAAGAACAGCCCTATAACCAGACCGTACAGCATGTATCAATTCATCTATATGTTTTCTTCCCCGCTCTGTGGGAGCATCGGGAAAGTATGACCAGCCTTCTTTTTCTAAAGTAACCCCCTTAACTTCAACAAAACATAGCTGATTATCCCCACTTAGTTGTAAGTCAAAACGGCTGTTTTGATATTTTACTTCCCTTTTAATCTCAGTATATCCTTTTAATTCTTCAATAACACCCTTTGATATGGCTTCATAAGCCAGGGCATTGGGAAGTTGGGAGTCGATGGAGAACCATTTATCATTTTTTTTAACCATTCTTAGTTCATACTTAGTTTTTCTTTTTTCAGAAGGATGATAGGATAGCAAAACACAAGTTCCCGGAATTAATAATTCGTGCATTCTTCCTGTATTAGGTACATGGCTGATTATTTCTTGGCCATCTAAATCTATATGGGCAATAAAGCGGTTTGGCCTTTTGATAAAGCTTCCAAATCTTATATCGTAATTAAATATCATTGCTATAACCTTTCTATATAAATTTAATTAATTGTACCATATTTTTTATAGAACCGCATTTTTAATATCTGGGTATAAGCACCGATTTTAATACTGCAGAATATATTTAAAGAATAATATATAAAAAGCTTATAAAAACAAGAATAAAAGGAATGATGGTATGTTAATAAATGTTGATGCAGGACATGGAAGTAATACCCCCGGCAAGAGAACACCCCCAATGCCTAAAGCCATACATATAGATGGGGTAATTGATATTAAAAAAGGGGAACAGTATAGGGAACACTATGCCAATGTAGGAGTCGCCTCACTATTGGTTAAAGAATTAAAAAGATGCGGCTTTAAAACCATGCAGACCGGATTTAATGATGATAATCCTTATGATGATCCGGACACACCTGTAGCAACAAGACAGAAGGCTATAGCAAAGGCAAAATGTGACTACAGTATTTCTATTCACTTTAATGCCTATGGGGACGGAAAAAATTTTAACAGTGCAGAGGGAGTTGGAGTTTTTATTCATAAGAAGTATCCGGGACAGTCTAAGGGCTTGGCAGATGCGGTTTTAAAGAATTTGATAAAGGGAACAAAACAGAAAAATAGAGGGGTTAAGACCGGGGAGTTTGCCATAGTAAATTGTAATAAACTTGGGGTAAAGGCAGCTATATTGGTGGAACTGGCCTTTATGACTAACCTAAGAGAGGCAACTGAGATGATGGCCAATAAAGAGTTCTGGAAAGAAAGTGCTAAAGAGATCTGTATGGGTGTATGTGAATTTGCCAAGGTTAAGTATGTTCCTGAAAAATATATACCTTCCAAGGCCATAAGCCCTAACTCATCCAAAGCAGATATTAAATGGGCCCAGGAAAAGCTTAATGGGGTACTGCCTAACTGGGTGCCAAGACTTACTACAGATGGGGTATACGGACCGAAAACTAGGATTGCTGTGCTTATATATTGGGATCAACTGGGTTGGGGAACTCATATGCGTGACGATGGAAAGAAAATTGGTAAGTCTACAATAGAAGCCTTGGCAGCAGGGAGAAAGAAATAAATATAGAATAATATAATCCTCTTTAAGTAGGCATGGTAAGAAATTACTAGCTACTTAAGGGAGATTTTGTGATTATAATGTTGTATATGAGTTACGTTTAAAGGAAGCTATAAATAAGGGATGGCTGGTTCCTTTTCATTATTATGGCATCTATGATGATACTGTAGATTACGATAAGATTCGATTTATTAACGGTAGATATTTGGATAAAGATTTAGAAGAAGCTTTAATGCTTAATCGAAGAAGTGAATTAATATATAAGCATTATAAGAAGTATAATTCAAAAAAAGCCTTAGGTTTTTGTAGCACTAGGTTACATGCCGAATATATGGCAGCAGAGTTTTGCCGTTTTGGTGTTCCATCTGTAGCTGTATATAGTGATAGTCAGGGAGAATATAGTATAGATAGAAGAGAAGCTGTTAAAGGATTAGCAGATGGGAAGTTTAAAGTTATATTTTCTGTCGATATGTTTAACGAAGGACTGGATATAAAAGATATTGATATGGTTATGTTTTTACGGCCTACTCAGTCACCTACAGTTTTTCTTCAGCAATTGGGACGTGGATTAAGAAAGAGTAAAGGGAAAGAATACCTTAATGTGCTTGATTTTATAGGTAATTATAAAAAAGCCCAACCTTATTCCCGGATTTTTAAGTAACTCAGGCACTAAAATGTTAGATAACAAAAAGAGCAGAAAATTCTCAATTGCTGATTTTGAATATCCTGATGATTGTATTGTAGATTTTGATTTTCGTGTTATTGACATCTTTGAAGTGCAGGCTAAACAAGGGTTAAAATTAAAAGATAAGATATTAGATGAATTCGAAAGGATTAAATCTAGTTTAAAACATATCCCTTCTAGAATGGAATTATTTTTACAAATGGATTCTGATTTGTATGATTATATAAGAACAAAAAGCAAACTCAATATATTTAATTTTTATCTTGATTTTTTAATGGAAATGGATTGCCTGTCAGAGGAGGAGAAAATATTATATTCAGGCAGGGGCAGAGAGTTTATTAATATGATTGAAACAACAAGTATGTCAAAAACATATAAGATGCCGCTTTTACTGGCCTTTTATAACAAGGGCCATATAAAGATGCAGGTAAATGAAGATGATGTATATCAGAGTTTTTATGAGTTTTACCGGAAAGGTTCTAATAAAGTTGACATGCTTAGGCATAATAATACCCGAGATTTTGAAAGCTGGGGTAAAAAAGAATACATTAAATTAGCCAAAGATAATCCCATTAATTTTATGGTAAAAACCCACGGTGATTTTTTTAAGAAGAAAGATGGAAGCTTATTAGCACTAGATGACAGCTTAAAAAATGTAATAAAGTTAGATGCATTTTTAAAACATATGAAAGATGCAATTGATTATAGGGTTGTTAGTTATTATAGAAATCGAAATTTTAAGTTAGATTAATTTTTTCCCCTTCTAATAGACCATATTTCCCTATATTAATTTTCCAATAAATGGAGTATAATTAAGAAAAAAAGGGAGGGTCATATTATGAAGGGGTATAAATATTTAGCCTTACTATTAGTTATCATTTTTATGTTATCAGCTTGTACTAAGAACAAATCATCAGATGTAGACTCCGACCTGCCACAAACAGGTCTTTCAAAGGATACATCAATTGAAGAACTGCTAGCTTCCATGACCTTGGAGGAAAAGGTGGGACAAATGGTTCAGGGAGCTAGAGATAGTATGCCTTATAATGATGTTAACAGATTGTGGCTTGGTTCTGTACTAAGTGGAGGGGGCTCCTATCCTAAAAATAACACCATAGAAGATTGGCAAGATATGATATCAAATTATCAGGGGGCAGCCTTAAGTACAGATAAGGGTATACCTATTATATATGGTGTCGATGCTGTACATGGTTTGGCCCTTGTTAAGGGGGCAGTGGTTTTTCCTCATAATATAGGTCTTGGGGCAGCTAATGATCCGGAGCTTATGTACAAGATGGGAGCTGCGGTTGCCGAAGAGATGAAGCTAATAAGAGTGCCTTGGAACTTTTCGCCCTGTGTAGCGGTAAATACGGATCCTAGATGGGGAAGGACTTATGAATGCTATTCCAGTAATCCTGATATAGTTACGAAACTGGCTCATGCCTATGTCAAAGGTCAGGCAGATCATGGGGTTGTTGCAACTGCTAAGCATTATGTGGCAGATGGAGGAGCGGTATTTGGAACCGGTGAGGGGGATTATCTTATAGACCGGGGAGATGCCATTTTATCAGAGGAAGAACTTAGAAATACACATCTTCTACCTTATAAGGAATTAGTAGACCAGGGTGTTAAGATAATTATGGCCTCATTTTCTTCATGGAACGGAGTTAAACTCCATGAGCATGAGTATCTTCTTACTAAGGTACTAAAGGATGAATATGGATTTAAAGGTTTTGTGGTATCTGATTGGGAGGCTGTATCTGGCCTTAGTGGAAGTAGCTATGAGGAAAATGTTATTAAGGCGGTAAATGCCGGTATAGATATGCTGATGGAGCCCTTTACTTATGAAAAAGCACACATGACCCTTGTAAATGCAGTAAAGGAGGGCAAGATAAGAGAAGAGAGAATTGATGATGCCGTCACTAGAATTTTAACTGTAAAACAAGATATGGGATTATTTGATGATCCATATTTGAATAAGGTTAGTAAAGAGGTTAATGAGCTGGGAAGTAAAGAATATAGAAAGCTTGCCAAACAATTGGTTGAAAAGTCTTTGGTACTACTTAAAAATAACAATAATATTCTTCCCCTGCAAAAGGGACAAAAGATTTTTGTTACCGGCCCTGCTGCAAATAATATGGGAATGCAGTGTGGCGGATGGGGACTTACTTGGCAGGGAGATATGGATATAGGCGGAAGTAAGGTTACAGAGGGAGTTACCATCTTAGAAGGCCTTATGGAGTATGGCAAAAAATATGGTTATGAAATTATAACAGATAAAGAACAAGCAAAAGAAGCTGATATAGTATTACTGGCTATAGGAGAAGTGCCATATGCGGAATTTATGGGAGATACCAAGGATTTATCCATAGTCGGTGAAAAAGCTCATAAGGATAATAAGGCTGCTATTGATTTGGCTAAAAGCTTAAATAAGCCGGTGATTACTCTACTTATTGCCGGTAGAAATGTAATTATCAGTGATTATATAGATGACTGGGATGGTCTTGTAATGTGTTATCTTCCAGGCTCTGAAGGAGACGGTGTTGCTTCTGTTTTATCCGGTGAGGCTCCATTTACGGGAAAGCTTCCTATGCCCTATTATGAAAGTGTAGATGATATCGGAAAAGAGGATGCTAAGTTATTGTTTGAAGTAGGATATGGTTTGACCTATGAATAAATAAGATAGTTGAATTTAATACAGATTTATACCGGCCAGACTTGTATCTAAGTTGTAGACACAAGTCTGGCTTATGTTATTTTGTTATATAATTTCAGGTGCAGATTTTATCCAGTATGCCGGATAAATAGGCAAGGACTATCCCATAGTTGGTCATAGGTACTTGCTGCTTCTTAGCTTCTTCTACCCGGTTTAGAACAAATTTACGATTAAACATACAAGAGCCACATTGGATAATAAGGTCGTAGTCCGTAAGGTCTTTAGGAAAATCATTGCCACGGACATTGATAATTGTTAATTTTTCACCTACTTTTTTTCTTAACAGCCTAGGAATTTTAACTGTTCCTATATCTTCTTTTAAGGGAACATGGGTACATGCTTCAGCTATAAGGACTTTGGAAGCTGTAGTTAAGTCATCAATCTTGGCCACACTTTTTAGAAAATAATCCATATCCCCCTTAAGAGCGGCAAAAAGTACTGAGAAGCTGGTAAGAAGGCTTTGGGCCGGTTTTACCTTATAGACCTCTGAAAAGACCTGGGAGTCTGTTATTATTAGTTTTGGGGGAGATAAAAGACTGGCTAAAGCCTGTGTGACCTTGTCGGCTGTACATGATATGACTATACATTTTTTGTCCAGTAATTCCCTTATGGTTTGAACCTGAGGGAGAATTAACCTTCCTTTTGGTGCCTGTATATCTTGAGGCATAACCAGTAGAACTATATCATTTTCCTGAACCAGATTCCCGGTTATGTCTTTAGCATCATAATCCTGGGGAAGCTTTCTTAGAATAGCTTCACGGATATTATCTATACCGGTTTTGGTTAGGGCACTAATACAGATGGCTTCTTCCTTACATATGGAGTTAATTTTGCTGCGTATAGTATCTATGGTTGGCCTATCTAATTTATCAATCTTGTTAATCAGAGGAATAAAGGGTGTGTTACGGCCTTGAAATTCTTTAATCCATTTTGCTTCTATAGTAATATCCTCATCGGTAAAAACAATTAAGGCAATATCGGTTTTTTCCATGGCTTTTTTACTTTGTTCTACTCGCATTTTACCAAGACTACCGAAATCATCAAAGCCGGCAGTATCAATCAGTACACATGGTCCGATACCCTGAATCTCCATAGCCTTATATACCGGATCTGTAGTGGTACCGGCAATATCAGAAACCACTGATATATCCTGACCGGTTAAAGCATTGATTAGGCTTGATTTACCGCTGTTTCGTTTTCCGAATATTCCGATATGTAGCCGGTTGGCCCTGGGAGTATTATTTATGCTCATACCTTTTTCCTTTCATATATTTAATGGTTAAAATCTAAAATCCCTATATCCTTCTGCTATAAGCCGGAGTTTGTCTATTACTATGTTTTTTACCTTTTCATTGGTAATATGTTTTAATTCATCAATAATTAAAGTTTCACCTTTTGCTTTAGTATCTAAAGAGGCATAATCTTCAAGATATTCTTTTAAGGTCATAAGGGCATTGGGTTGGCAGCAGTTGGCTATTTGACCGGATTTGACTAAGGACATAAATCTATCTCCCGTACGGCCTTCACGGTAGCAAGCAGTACAAAAGCTTGGAATATAGCCAAGGCTTAGAAGCCAGTTTACAATCTGGTCTAAGGTGCGCCTATCTTCTAATTCAAATTGGGAGGTATCTTCATCCTCAGGCTCTGTGGTTGCATAGCCTCCTACGTTAGTTCTAGATCCTCCGCTGATTTGTGTTACCCCCAGCTCTAACACTTTTTCTCTGCTCTTTTGTGATTCCCTGGTAGATACGATTAAGCCGGTATAAGGTACTGCAATTCTTAATATTGCTACTATTTTTGCAAAGATATCGTCGGAAATTCCATCGGAAAATTTGCTTGGATCGATATCATCGGCGGGACGAATTCTTGGCACACTGATGGTGTGAGGACCCACTCCGAAAGCTGCTTCCAAATGTTCGGCATGCATTAAGATTCCCACAAAATCATATTTGTAGTTATTAAGGCCAAAGAGTACCCCTAGTCCTACATCATCTATGCCCCCTTCCATGGCCCGATCCATGGCTTCTGTATGATAGGCATAATCATGTTTTGGACCGGTAGGATGAAGTTTTTCATAGTTTTCTTTATGATAGGTTTCTTGGAATAAGATATATGTACCTATTCCTGCTTCTTTTAATTTGCGGTAATTTTCAACTGTGGTTGCGGCTATATTTACATTTACCCGTCGAATGGAACCGTTTTTGTGTTTGATGGAGTATATAGTATCAATACTTTCTAATATATACTCAATAGGATTATGAACAGGATCTTCACCGGCCTCTAAAGCTAGCCGTTTGTGGCCCATATCCTGCAGGGCGATTACTTCCTGGCGGATTTGCTCTTGGCTTAATTTTTTTCTGGGAATCTGCTTGTTAACAAGGTGATATGGGCAATAAACACAACCGTTTACACAGTAGTTAGAAAGGTATAATGGGGCGAACATAACAATACGGTTGCCATAGAATTTTTGCTTAATTTTTTTGGCAAGGGTATATATTCTTTGGATTTCTTCTTCCATATCACATTCCAGTAATAGGGCTGCCTCACGATGGCTTAGCCCCTTTAAGTTTTCAGCTTTCCTTATAATGCTATCTATTAACTCTTTATTATTTTTGTTGGCTTTGGCATACTCAAGAGTCTCTAGAATCTCCTCATGACTAATAAATTCTTCTGCTTTTTTAGATTTTAGGTCATACATAATGACTAGCCTCCTTAATATTTAAAAATATCTTAATTAGTTACCGGATAATTTATAATCCCCACGATCAACAACTAACTGATAACCGATACGATTTACCCTTCTTTCAAGACAATATCTACATTCTGCAGCCTCATCCCCGGTACAGATTTTATTATCGTACAGCTCATAATCTTTTCTCACTGAAGTGGGAGATAGGTTAGGCATAACAACATTGGCCCCGGATAGGATGCCCATCTCCCTACCGTCCGGATGTATGGTACCTAAGGCTGTTGTGGCAGGAAGCAGTACATTAGGTAGCATAAGACGGATTATACTAAGCATTAAGAGGGTTTGGCGTAAAGAACCCTGACTTTTATCTGCAAAGGGTGTCTGATGATGGGGGATAAATGGACCAATGCCTACCATATGTGGAGAAAGTTCTTTAAGAAAAAGAAGGTCTTCCACAAGGTTTTCTGTTCTTTGATAGGGGGAGCCAACCATAAAACCTGCTCCTACCTGAAAGCCAATCTTTTTTAAATTCAAAAGACTTTGTATTCTTTTATCTAGGGATAGTGAGGGGGGATGAAGTTTTTGATAGTGTTCTTTATTAGCAGTTTCATGTCTTAAAAGATAACGATCAGCCCCGGCTTCAAAGTAGCGTTTATAGCTATCATAACTTTTTTCTCCGATGGAAAGGGTAACGGCACAGTCGGGATATTTTTCTTTAATGGATTTAATAAGAGTAACTATGTAATCGTCCGTATAATGGCCATCTTCTCCTCCTTGAAGCACAAAGGTTCTAAATCCAAGTAAGTAACCTGTATCTGCACATTTAAGAATGTCTTCTTCACTTAGGCGATATCTATGGACATTTTCATTGCTCCGCCGTATTCCGCAATAGTAGCAGTCATTTTTGCAGTGGTTTGTAAATTCTATTAATCCCCGGATATAAATCTTATTGCCGAAATGTTTTCTGGCAGTAATACAGGCCCTCTCCCTTAGATAAAGTAAATCTTCATCGGAGATATGGTTAAGCAAAGTATGAAATTCTTCTTTTGATAAGATTTTGTTAGTTTCCAGCTTTACTATCAAGGATTTTACATCTGCCATAGCTTATTCTCACTTTCTATAAAATCATAAATATATACAAAAAACCCTGTATCCGAAGACACAGGGTTGTCAGGCAATTTTTTACACAAGGTAAATGGAAAAAGGTATTAGATTATTTCTTTATATGCAAGGCTTCTAATATCACCTCTACAATGAATATAAAATTCATGTCATATAAAGATAAATCCAATTAAAAATTTTTCCAATGCCTTCCCACTCGGGCGAACCCTTGTCGTCAGAACAAGTTTGTTATTTAATTAACAATAAGTATACAGCAAATTTAAGAAAAAGTAAATAGATTAATTAACATTTATCGGATAAAGCAAAGATGCTTATTGAATATATTAAAAAGCTCTTCAGATAATGAGCTTTTATAACAAATATCGGCACATGGACCCTAGACAGAAGAAGATTTATAAGGTAATATGTAACAGAATTTTAAGAAAGACAGGATGATTTAAGATGTGGATTCTCTTGGTATTACTTTATGGTATTTTGAAAGGGGTAAGGGAAGTACGGTATGGAAGGCAGTAGGATTACTGTGATGACATTGATTAAGCAGTCTGGTAGTTTGGTTACGATCCTGGCCGGTAAGTTTATTTTTAAAGAAAAAAATATTGCTTATAAGTTAATTTGTGCAGGGATTATTATAATAGGTATTGTGATTGGGGTATTATAGTATATATTAAGAGACTAAGGATTTACTTTTTAGAAGTTATTTGCATTTATAGGCTACTAAAGCAATAGCTTCTTTGGTATTTTTACTTAGTCTCTTTTCTAATTCAGTAATTCTTTCTAAATCTTCTGATGTAAGATTCTGTGCCAATTGATAGTTGATATCTTTATTATTTTTAAGTCTAGAATATTAGCCATAATACTTATATAATTTGGAAATAGTTAACCTCAAAGGTAAATATTATATTGACATTTATTTGATGTCATGTTAATATAAATTTACCTTACAGGTAAATTAAAAGTGGGTGATAAATTGCATATTAAGTATAGAACCAAAAAATTAGAGAAAATTTGTACTAATGCCAATGAGGCAGAAAAGAAACTAGGAAAAAGAATGGCTGAAAAACTTCATCATAGAATAGATGAAATATCAGCTGCTCCTTCAGTAGAAATAATGCTTCAATTTGGAATTGGACGATGTCATCCTCTTAAGGGAAATAGGAAGAGTCAATATGCTGTAGATTTAGTTCACCCATATCGACTTGTATTCGAGAAAATAGGTAATGAAATTCAAATAGCGAATATTATTGAAATAGTAAATTATCATAAAAAAGGTTAAAGTGGTATTAAGGAGGTATTACAATGGAGAGAAGTCGGAGTTATATAGCAACGCCCCCAGGTGCAACCATAAAAGAACAGATTATAGATCGCGGAATGAAACAGAAAGAATTCGCAGCAAGAATGGGAATGTCTGAAAAACATATTAGTAAATTGATAAATGGAGAAGTTAAGTTAACAATGGATGTTGCACGTAGACTAGAAATGGTATTAGGATTGCCAGCTCAGTTTTGGTGTAACCTAGAGTCTATCTATAGAGAAAAATTGGTTAAGGTGAATGAAGAAAACGCTATGGAATATGATATGGAAATAGCAAAAAAGATGCCATATAATGAAATGGCGAAGAATGGATGGGTTGAGGAAACATCAAAATTGTCGGAGCGTGTTATTAACTTAAGAAAATTTTTTGAAGTTGCTCAATTAAATCTTCTGAAGGAAAATCTTGTGCCATGTATTGCATGTAGAAAATTATCTATATCAGAAAAGAGTGATTATGCGTTAATAGCATGGGCGCAGAAAGCAAAATTAGAAGCCAGAAAAATCGTTACGCAACCTATAGACATTAAATCCCTTAAAAAACATTTATCTGAAATCAGGAAAATGACGATGATGGAACCAAAAGACTTTTGTCCTATGCTTATTGATATTTTATCAAGATGTGGAGTTGCAATAGTGTTTCTTCCCCATATAGGAGGGTCTTTTTTGCATGGAGCGACATTTTATGATGACAATAAAATTGTTCTGGGATTAACCGTAAGAGGAAAAGATGCAGATAAGTTTTGGTTCAGTATGTTTCATGAATTGGGACATATTATACTAGGGCACATAGGAAAAATTGAGGGATTAAAAGATAGTGATGAAAATGTTGCTGACGAATTTGCAAAAAATGAATTAATTCCAACTAACATATTTGATGAATTTGCAAAGAATGTTGAACTTACAAGGGAAAACATCATTGAATTTGCAAAACAACTCGGAATTGATGCTGGAATAGTTGTCGGTAGGCTTCAAAAAGAGGGATATATACGATTTAGTTGGTACAATGACTTAAAAACCAAGTATACTATATCTGCTTGATAGCAGAAACAAGCTGTATAATATATTGTTAAAAAATATAAATATGAGAGAAACATATAAAACAAAACCTGTAAATAAGAGGAATGAAAACCAAGTGAGGCTTCACTTTTATATTAATTATTAATGAATTTATATGATTCTTGAGATATTAGTGATTCTTAATTGGGAGATTTGATAAGAGCGAGATAGTTATAATTTAGGGCATGGGGTAGACCTATGCTCTATTTTATATTTATCAAGCTAACATAATTGCGATTACAACACAGCCCATTATTATATATATATTAATATTAAATGCATATACTAAAGTAGTTTCATCTTTTTTGTCTAGCTACAGATACAGCTCAGAATATTTTTGTAAAACAATATTAAGGTGACTTTACTTACATGTTATTATTAGATGAATAGGTAAAATAAAATGAGAATATAGGAAATTATCAGCAATATAAAGGAGGGAAAACTGTGAAATATTTGAAGTTCTTATGCTTGCTTTCTGTATTTTTCTTATTTGCTAATTCTACTGACATTGCCTATGGAGCTGACAATGAGGTATGGGAAAGTGGCAATATCTATTACTGGAAAACCAGCAATGTAACCAGAGGAAGTTCTACTGATTTAACTGACGCAATTCAAGGAGCTATTAATAATAGTAGCGGCAACAGAGAAATTCATGTATATTGTAGCGGAAACTTGACTAGAACAATTTCACTTTCTGGAGACTTAACTCTTCGTTTTCATAACAATTCCTTAAAAAACACCCATGGAGCTACAGCTTTTCATCGTGAGGGTTCAGGAAATATCAAAATTTATGATTTGACCTTGGATAATACCAAGGGTGGCTTTGGATTTCGTTTAAGTAGAGCCAGTGATCTTCATTTTGAAAATATTAATATTAAAGGTGGAAGTATAGGAATTAGAGTAGATAGTCATCCTAGTCGTCCTTATGAAGATGGTCGCTGGGTATATAACTTAACAGTAAAGAATTGTACCTTTGAAGGCTGTAGTAGCCATGGTCTTGAAACTTATGGTGTGGATGGTTGCTATATAGATAATATCAAAGCCAGAGATTGTGGGGAATGCGGGGTATTATTAAATAAGACTGTTAATGGTACTGTTGGCTCAGTTGATGCTTACAGATGTTGTTATGGTGGTGGATATGCAGGTTTTCGCCTGGCTAATTACTGCAAAAACATCACTGTAGATTATATAAAATCCGTTGAATGTGGAAGAGGTTTCTTTACTGTTAGTGATATCAGAGACGTTACGGTTAAGGAAGTATATATCCGTGATTGTAGCAACCATAGTATCTTATTACAAAACAGTGATAATGTTAGAATATTAGGAGGAACCTATGGTGGAGTGGCTCTTAATCACTATACCAGTTCCAACTGCCTAATTAATGCAAATGCTGTAAGAAGAATTAGAAACCGTGCAACAAATATGTATCTAGATGGTATGGGTAGAACCGATAATGGGGCAGATGTATCTCAATATGCTAACACCACCCATCCCAACGCCCATTGGGTTCTTGTACCGGTAGGTAACTATTATTATTTGGTAAATGAGGCAACCGGCATGAAGATTGACGGATACGGCAGAACTGTTAACGGGGATGCTGTTTCACAATATTCAGGGTCTACAACCCATGCTAATGCTCAGTGGAGCTTAGTTGAGGCTTCTAATGGCTATTATTATATTGTAAATAGAGCCACTGGAATGAAGCTGGATGGGTATGGAAGAACAGGAAGTGGGGATATATGCTCACAGTATTCAGGATCTACAACTCACTACAATGCACAGTGGACATTTGTTGATACCAAGTATGATAATGTGCTTAATCCCCGTTAATATCTAAGAGCTTAACTGTGATAATGGAGTAAATATGTTCATATTAATAAGATGTTTCCATAGAATAAGGCTTTAAGGGTTGGTTAAACTCTTAAAGCCTTATTTATACTTAAAAATTACTGAATTCATCTATTAATTCATCAAGGGTATTACTTTATTATAAGTGCCTTTTACATTGTTTCAATTACATTTTAATATGCAAAAAAGCTCCCAAATTATTATAAATGAGAGGCTTAAATTAATTACTGCAGTTGGGGGGACTTGAACCCCCACCCAGTTATCCCGGACTAGAACCTGAATCTAGCGCGTCTGCCAATTCCGCCACAACTGCATATTGTATTTTACTGGTTGATTTATGGAACGAATAAAATTATAACATAATGAAATTTGATTTTCAACTATAAATTTCACTCTAAGATTCACAAGGAAAACCACAAATCAAGGCTATTAAATGAAAAAAATATAATAAAATAATCATCCAAATATGGCATAAAATATGTTAAAAACTATTGACATCTTTAACCTAGGAGTATAAAATTATAATCGTATTCCTCGATAGCTCAATGGTAGAGCACGCGGCTGTTAACCGCGGGGTTGTAGGTTCGAGCCCTACTCGGGGAGTTTTTTTATTGCCTAAAATTCCATTGGATCTCCATAGTAACTATATAAACTTATTCAAGGAATTATTTTCAACATTTAGAATAAATATATTTATTTTTGGAAAATCTAGCCTTTGAGGTGAATAAAATGGACATCCTATGGAAGGAAAATGGTACCTTTAAAGAGGAAGGCTTAGAGCAAGGAGAATCCTTATGGATTCAGGATCAATACCGAAATGATAAAGCCGGAAAAGACAGTGAAGGGGGCAGAATTATAAGGCCAACCCTTCAGGAAGATATAAGTACGGAAGTAGCTGTTATTGGGGCAGGGCTGGCAGGAGTCCTAATAGCATATTTATTACAAAAGCAAGGTATTCCGGTTGTGGTACTAGAGTGTAGAAGAGCCGGTGAAGGGATAACAAAGAATACTACAGCAAAGATAACTTCTCAACACGGCTTAATCTACCGGAAGTTAATAATGTACAAGGGAGAGCAAAGAGCCTGGGAATATGCCATGGCTAACCAGCTTGCCGTAAAGAAATACCAAGAAATAATTAAGGAACTTCAAATTGACTGTGATTATGAAGTCATGCCTAATTATATCTATACCCTTGATGATGAGCAAAAGATTAGGCAGGAGGTAGATGCGGCACTAAGATTGGGGCTGCCGGCATCCTTTACAAAAGAAACAAGCCTGCCATTTAAGGTAAAAGCTGCAATAAAATTTGAAAATCAAGCACAATTTCATCCCCTTAAATTCTTGGATGCAGTTGCAGATACTTTAAAAATTTATGAAAATACCCGTGTAACGCAGATTAATAAAAATGGTCTTATTCTAACGGATGGAGGTTCTGTAAAGGCTAAAAAGATTGTAATAGCCACCCATTATCCATTTATTAATGTACCCGGATATTATTTTATAAGGCTTCATCAGGAGCGGGTTTATCTATCAGCTTTAGAAGGTTGGGGTCAGAATAAGAAAGACCTGGATGGTATGTATTTGGATGCCGACAAAGACGGCTTTACTTTTAGAAAATATAAGGACTATTTAATCCTTGGCAGCGGAAGCCATAGAACCGGTAAGTATCAACCTCTTGATGCATATGAGAGGATTGAGATGGCCGCTAAGAAGTGGTATCCGGAAGCAAAAGTTAAGTATACCTGGTCAAATCAAGATTGTATAACCCCGGATTCCATACCTTATATAGGTAGATACTCCGTCAGGACGCCAAATATTTTTGTAGCTACGGGATTTAATAAGTGGGGAATGACTAGTTCTATGGTGGCTGCCATGATTATTAGTGATATGATTACCGGTAAGGAAAATCAGTATCGTAAAGTTTTTATCCCCAGAAGATTAATGCTGTCCGGCAGCCGTGTGCTTTTAAAGGACGCAGCTATTATTACCATTAGTCTTTTGTCAGAGCATTTAAAAATACCCCATGATAAGTTAAAAGATATCGAACGGGAGAAAGCAGGGGTTATAAGGTATAAAGGGCAGAGGGTAGGAGTATACCGGGATAAAGAGGATAAATATTATTTTGTCACCACCAAATGCCCCCATCTTGGGTGTAAGCTTGAATGGAACCAGAATGAATTAACTTGGGACTGCCCCTGCCATGGATCTAGATTTGATTATAAGGGAAAAATGATTAATAATCCGGCCATGAGAAATGCTTTTGATGTATGTGTGAAAACAAAAAGTAAATAGTATAAATGAGCTTGACAGTTGTTTTTTAAGGCCGAAAAGCTCATTTTTATGTAAATTAATTACAAAATAATTTGTTTTCTATGTTTAAATAGTAGATTTAAAGAAAAAGTTTTATAGAAGTATGGAGAAATAAGTAAATTGTGATATGATGGGGAAGGGGAAGCATATTTAAAACATATAGTAAACAAGCTTATTATCGATGAGTATTTATATCTAAGCAATGATAAATACTCCATTGTAAAATTAAATCGTTCAGCTAATGACATACTAAGTGATAAGACAAGTATCGTTATGAAACTGCCCAAGAAAGGTAAAGAAGATAGCAGTAATAAAGAAAAAAGACTTCGTAAGTCAGAAGTTCTAACATCTAAGGGGCTAGAGCTATTTGATACCTTAAGGCAAGTAAGAATAAAAGAGGCCAAAGCAGAAGGAGTACCTCCATATATTATATTTTCAGACAAGACCCTAATGGATATGTGTATTAAGCTTCCTTTTGATAAAACGGAAATGCTTTCGGTAACCGGCGTCGGTGAGTATAAATATGAAAAGTATGGTCAGATCTTTATAAGTGCTATTCGTAAGTTTATGAACGATACCAAAGAAAATTTATTTTACCAAGGAGCTATAGAAAATCTAGAAGAAAAAAGCGTAAGCAAATCTAAACATATAAGAAAAGTGGACTTTTATCTTACAGATGAAATGAAGCAGAATATTAAGCCTTTAGGTAAAGTTACTATCAGTCAATTTGTTGATCATTTAAACGGACTTAGAGATGAGAAATTAATGAAACGTCTGACTGCAACATCCTTGACATCGATTTTAAAGGAAGAAGGTTACCTTAAGGAGGAGTTTAACCGGTTATTGGGAAGAAATACAGTTACAGTAACAGATAAAGGGGAAGAATTAGGGATGTCGCTGCAGACAAGGATTAGCGACAAAGGGAATGAATATAGTGTTGTAATATATGATGATAAAGCTCAGGAATATCTTATATTCTTAATTGATAGGCTTGGAAGTTATCAAGAATAACCTATAAGTATAAACGGTAATATATAGAGTTATTGAGATATAAGGTGAATAGGATGATTTTGTCAGATAAAATGTAGATTTATTGCAACTAAATTTTATGTTTTAATAAAAGTTTAGTATTGATTTTTGCTTCAAATATTGTTATAATATAATTCGTTCGCTGGTAAACAGCAGACAATAATAAATGCAGTCGTGGCGGAATTGGCATACGCGCTAGACTAAGGATCTAGTCCGGGTTAAACTGGGTACGGGTTCAAGTCCCGTCGACTGCATTATAGTTCAAATGGTGGAAAGCCTTGTAACATGGGGCTTTCCGCTTTTTTTAATTTCTGAAAGCTTGTTATTTTTTTGGTTGCCCTTGGTTGCCTTGTTGAATATGTTCATGAGATGATAAGGCCTTTTCTAATAAAGCTTCCTTGTGTTTGTCTGGTGCACGATCAAAGGCGTAATTTTTATAAGTGGTTTCTTCATTTTCGTGGCCTGATTGCTCTCGGATGGTGTTTATGTTTACACCTTCATCGATTAGCGTGGAAATATATGTTTTGCGTATCTTATGCATGCTCTTTTCTGGTATGTTATTATTTCTGCAATATTTCCGGATTAGCTTATCTAACATAAATTTATTTAGACGTTGGCCCTTACTATTAGTAAAAACAAATTCGCTCTTGATTCCATTTTCATCTTGACTTTTTTTTGCTTCTACTAATATTTCTATAGCCTTTTTTGTTAAGTAAACGTGCCGGTCTCCTGCATTGGATTTTGTATGTTCTACAAGTATAAGTTTGGCAGGTTTCCATGTGTTGGTTTCCTCGCATATTTCTTCGTGTCGGACCTCCATGCGTTGGATATGAAGATATTTGCCATTAATATCACTCCATTTTATGGCTACAAGTTCTCCTAATCTTAGTCCAGTTTGAAAGTCCAATAATATAGCTAAAGGTGTAGTGGATGTAGTATTAGAGTAAAAATCATTCCACGCTTCTTGCACAATAAGATTTTGTTCATCTGTTAGAAAAACTTGTGTATTATCTTCTTTTTTCCTAACCTTGCGAAAAAGTTTAGGGTTTGGTTTTAAATTTTCAAAAGGGTTCTCTGTTATTACTTCCCTGCCTACTGCATATATTAGGCTTTGTCTTAAGATAATTGACATATTGTAGTAGGCTTTCTCAGTAAGTTCGTATTTTTTTATTTTTGTGTGTATCCACTGGTCCAAAGTGAGTCTGTCTAATTCCGGAATAGGGATGTCTATAAGAGGATCATTTAGATAGTATTTATGCCAGTCATTATCTATCCTGCGAATGGAGGCAGTTGCAGCAGTATGCAAACTTTTATACTTGAGCCATTCTGGATATAATGTTCTGAGAGTTATCTTTTTACGTTGCTCCTTTTTATTATGTAGATTGTAGAAATCCACAATTGCATCCTCTAGCCTGCTTTTGTCTTTTCGTCTTATTTGTTTTCGTTTTTCGGAATATGAATCTTGGGGTAGATATGTGTACCAATATCCGTTATTACCCATCCAAATATCATATGTGTGATTCTTTAGTATCTCTTCTTTTTTAAACATTTCTAACTTGTCTTGCACAGCGCTTACATTAATAATACCACTCTTAATAGCATCATTCAATATTTCTCTTTCATATGATTGCGTAACTTTACTGTAGGAAATATAAAGGTGGAGTTCACCAAAGATGTGTTTATAGAATTAACATCTTTACTATACCTTTTATTTCTCTTTTTTACAATCCCCATATATGAGGATTAAACCATGCATATTTCTTAGCACTAGCACTTAAGCTATGGCTTATACTTTCTGTATATTTTCCAAGCTCATAATGTTTATTTCTCTCGGCACTTAACATTTCTGTACTACTTATTATATCATTTTCTTCCGCTCCAGCAGCCTTGGGTAGCTCTTGTTTTTGTTTTCTCACTAATTCCAACATATCTCCACCATTATAGTAGTAAGCACGTAAATGCGCCATTTTATCTGCGCCTATTCTACACCATCCCATTGGTCTAGAGCTCATTCTGGAAGCTAATATATGGCTTACATGACCTTCTGCACTACAACCTATTATACCTTCTTCTTTTTTTAGACGTACTTTAACCGCGGACCAATTATTTAATATCAATTTCTTACTTTCATTGACACGTTCTATAACTGTATCTCCTTCTGTAACTCTTAGTATTTTTTCCATTACTTCTTCAAAGTCCTTTTTAGTGCCTACCTTTATTGCATGTCGTATTTCACAACGTGCGTCCTCTGCAGAATCTAATAAGTGGGATGTTGCTCGTATCATATATTTATTTAAATGAAATCCATCCATAACATAAGTAATTCTGGCTAATCGACTTTTTCCTGCCTTAATCCAAGCACCACCATCACCGTTCAGGTATATTTTCTTTATGTTGTCTACATCATAGTTACAGCATATATAATCATAAACCCTATCCCATAAAACATTATTTTCTTCCCCGGGATAGTTACCGCAGAAGTAATGGGGATTTATTAACTTGTTTCGTTTACTTCTAGGACTCTCTTTTTCTATTCCCTCATACACATAGACAATCTTACTTAGTAAACAGTTATTCTTCCTATTGTTTTTATTCTTTATAAGGTCGCCCTTCTCCTCATTATACTGCAAGGATATATGATCTTCATCTGCATCTATGTATAAATAATCCACCTTTTTCTTCTTTGGTAAATCCTTATACTCGTGTTGAAATTCAAGGTTATGTATTTCGTTTTTAACAGTCTGCTTACTAACAGTATCACTTATACTGGTTGCCTGCCCAGCTTTGCGATAGGAGGTCTCTACTGCTTCCTCTAGCATCTTTGCCTCGGCATCCTCTGTTAACCTTTGATGCTCTTTAAATCCAAGAATGCGATCTAGAAGATATGTCCTTTCTCCTGTTGTTTTATTTTTAAATAAGGTCTTTTCAAAGCTGATTGTTCCAAGTGATGTAATAAGTGTTTTCTTATCTTTCTTTATAATGTGCCAGTTTTGCTTTCTTTTTCCACTCTTTCTGAGCATTTCATCACAATTCTCAAGAGTTTCTTGTATAGTGTCTAAACCTAGCTTAATCACTTCTTCCTGAACTCCATAGACAAATGAAGCAAAATCCTTTGGGTTTTGTAAAAAACTTTCAATTGTTTTTTCTAAACTTTTTGTGCCAAAATCTAAAAATTGTTGTATACTTTTAATCATAAGAGAACATCTCCTTTGTGTTTTGGTTTATTGTGATGATTAAATTCTAACACAAAGATTGGTGTTCTCTTATTTTATATTTAATTTTCCTACAAAAATTTTACGCTAACCTTTCATATTTTTTCATAAGTGCTCCTTTCAAATGAAGTGGAACTTTGGATTACACTTATAGAATGCATTTTGAGGCCTCAAAAAGTTGCTTTTGTGGTTTTATCTAAGCTAGTAGATATAAGGGTTTGAGACATGTGTAAAAAAAGACTGTGTGGGAGCGCAGATAATTGCCAATAATTGATAGGTATGATATAATTAAGTAAAAGGAATAGCGAATAAGTAGACAAACGAAGAGAAAGTTAGAATAAATTTAGAGAAAAAAGCACTAGATTATATATAGAATGTAATTGCTTATTGTTACAGCTGATATATTTTTACAAAAAAAATGATTAGCATTTACAAACATATTGATGAGTCTTGGGCCACGAAAAAAGAATTTCTGAATGATAAAACAGAATTTAAATATAAATATAAACTATTTGCAAGATATATTATTGTTTTAATAAACTAAAACAATATATATTTGTTTCATAAGATATATAAAAAGACTAACTATTAAAAGTCAACACATTAATTAAAGTTTTTTTAATAATGTAGAAATTTATTTTAGAAAAATCAGATCCTTGAAAACTGCATGACAAATAGAGCACAATTACAAGTGCTCAAAAAAGGAGATGTTCCTGAAATATTAACTAAGCCGCTTTTATATAGAGTTGACCAGATTTTTCAAGTTTATAAATCACTCTTACAAGCTTTTTAGTAGCATGTGATAAGGCTACGTAGTAATGTTTTCCCTCGGCACGTTTTTTTGCGAGATATGAAGAAAAGGTTGGATCCCAATGACACACATATTTAGTAGCATTAAATAATGCGTATCGTAGATATTTAGAACCACGTTTCTCCATACGTGAATACGAAGATTCTACTTTTCCAGACTGATAGGTTGAGGGCGACATTCCAGCGTATGCAAGTATTTTATCTGGCGAATCAAACCTATTAAAATCACCTATCTCTGCAATAATCATGGCTCCCATACGGTAGCTGATACCAGGGATACTTAGAATTGGGGAGTTGATTTCATTCATTATGAGCTTTATTTGTGATTCAATTTCATCAATAACAAAGTCTAGCTCTTTAATCAACTTGATTGTATGTTTTAATTCTAATGATTTTGCAGGCATTTTAGCGCCAATAGAAACTCTTGCGGCTTCACGAAACATTATGGCAGTATCCTTGTTGTATCGTCCCCTAGAGGCATCTTTTAATAAATTAGTAAGTCTAGTAAGATGGGCGTTAGCGACCAAGTCTGCACTAGGATACTCAGAGAGTAAGGCATATACAGATGCCATATGTATGGTGGGAACCAGTTTTTCAAGTTCAGGAAAAAGAATTGTTACTAAGCGAGAGATAGTGCTTTTCAACTTTGCCCGTTCACTAACTTTATCAAAACGATAACGAGTTAGTGACTTGAGTTCTTCATTGTGATAAGATATGTCTGAGTAGGGTTATAAGTTCACATCAGACATTAACATAGTAGCAATAGTATGGGCATCAACTTTATCCGTTTTAGTCTTTCTAAGGCTTAGACTTTTTCTGTAAAGATTAGTATGTAACGGGTTGATAACAAAGGTGGTAAGACCTTTATCAATGAGGAATCCCAAAACGTTGTAGCTATAGTGTCCAGTGGCTTCTAACCCTACTTTTACTCTAGACAAATCTGTAGCAACTTCCTCAATTTTCTGATAAAGATCATTAAATCCAGTTCGATTGTTTTGAATAGTAAACGCTTTAAAAAGCAGTTCACCATCAGAGTTAATGATAAGACAATCGTGCTTATCCTTGGAAACATCAATTCCTACGTATATCATAGCGACACTCCTTTAAATGTATTTTGATACTGTTTTAGACCACGGGTACTCTCTGCACTTGTAACCTCGTTCTAAATAAACCGTCATGCGGTATCTAACTGATTAACAATTTAACAAAGAGACTGTGGTTAGAGCCTTTTTTCAACCATCATGTGGTAGGAGGTATAAACTAATCCACAGTATCTAAAACAAGCATAGCTCATACCTAAGAAAAGGTAAAGAAAAGCTATGACTATATAATACGAGGATGTATATAAAAGACTTCTAGATGTAGCAGAAGACGAAAATAAAATAGAAGATATCAAAACAGCACTCAAATATTTTTTAAATAATTGGGATGGAATAAAAGTAAAGGTAGAAGATGTAGGTGGTTGTTGGAGATGCTCAGCAGAAGGTCAGGTTAGCCACGTTTTGTCAGCTAGGATGAGTAGTCGTCCAATGGGTTGGAGTACGTTTGGATGTGATCAGATGGCTAAATTATGAGCTTTTAAATATAATAACGGGAAAGTTATCGACTTATTAAAATACCAGAAAAGCAAACAGAAAGTGCAAGAGAAACGAGAAGAGCAAGAAGAGCTGATAAAGGAATTAAGAAAAAAACAAACAGGTTGGGATTATGCAGAAAGAACCCAAGCTGTCATTCCAGGACTAGAGAAAAGCAACATGAAATGGATGAGAAGCTTAATAGATAGTCAAGTAGTATAATCCCTGGAAAATAAATATCTTGTTTAATTATAATAAAATATAGCCAATTTACAAGGAATGTAGTATGATGAAATCAATATAAATCTTAATCAGATCATACAGGTGAACTCTCACCACTCATTTCCGAAAGTAAATTGACGCTATCACTGACTGCACTTTTCTTGACAATTCCAATGGCTTCAATTATAATAAACTTACGAGAATGCCAAACGGGCGATGACGAAAACATATTCGTCAATATTAAAAACACTGACTCTTATGCACCCCACAGTGCTTACATCATCGCAGAAAGGAGTGTTTTATGAAGAACAGATTTACGGCGATCATGTCCGGCTTAGTGGCCGCACTGCTGCTGCTTGGAATGTCAACAGTATTTGCTGCTGCATCACCTAACTATGCGACAAACACGCATGAAGATATGTCGCTCTACTACTATGGATATGTTCAGTGTCAACCGTCATACGTCGAAAACGGAAATCACGCTGCCCGTGGTTATATCCGCTACTGGCGTTACGATCTTCTGGGAAATATTGTAAATGATACGGGTAGGCTCTATACCGCTTATGGAAATGGTCCGGATGACGGACGTATCCTGAGTCGAAGCTATACCTATACAGACTCCATCATTCCCAATCCGCGCAAAACACAGTTTAGATACGGATTCGATTGGGTACCCCATGGCTCCGGCATCTGGCCTGTAAATGTTCCACCTGTTACCGAATAGTGTTCTGACAAGGACTAAGCAACCGATGTAAGCACTGTGGGGTGCATAAGAGTTAGAAACGGGGGGATCATAATGGGAAAAAGAAAAGGTGAGCTGCTTTCTTTTGCTGCACTTATATTTGTGTTTATGCTAACAACTCTATTCTTCTTTATGGTTTATAATTTGCACTATGATTCCGCGTCGGATGACTTTACCGGTTTTACCATATTTGACTATCAGAGTGAACCAGGTATGCAAGCCATCTCAGGGCTTGGAACGTTGAGAGAGGACTTAGTTAATTGGGCGGAAGAAAATAATGCAATAATTTTTTACAAAGGTTTTTCCGCTGCTGGAATTGCTGCCGTAGACTACTCTGACTGGTTTGAAAAAACATTGCATGTCCCTTTTGATGGAACTGAAGCGAAAACAGCTATCGTCACAAAGAACAATGGAAATCTAAGCCCTTATATAGAGGGAGATGTGCTGTTTCCGCGAGCATACAACTATCAAATTGTCGGCGAATTTGAAAGCAGCAATGTTCCAACCTTTCAAGGTGATGCATTCTTTTATTTTCCACTTTCCGATATTACCGATATGCAGGGAATGCTATTCACAGATGTTACCAACGAAAATGCTCTCGGTAAACTGACTGATATTGTAGAGAAAACCGGCCGGAGTGTGCAGTTTCAAACATACAGCGACAGCGGATCAAATATTTTCGACGTTACCAAAAAAATGTTCCTCGATGATTTTGTTTCGCGCTCTATGCTATTTGCATTTTTAGGACTTGTCTTTTGCGCGGTGTTCGCAGTTTCCATGATGTATCGTGAAAGTAACCGCCACATGACCGTACACCATTTGTATGGGGCAACTTATTTATCGATGTTTGTGAAATTGCTTCTTCGTCTGGTTGGCATCGCCATATTGGGTACGATTTTCGGATATTTCCTTGGGCGAACGCAGCTTTACTTAATACACAGAGCGGCGTATTTGAATGTCGCGGTGTTTGCCGGAATCTTTAACGCTATCTTTGTTTGTGTGATTCAAACAATAAGCTTTTTCAGTTGGAAACAGAAGTACAGTGGGAAGGAGGGGCGTTACTGATATGGTAATAAAACAAATACTTAGGGATCTCCGGAAAGAGTGGTCATGGGCATTCTTTTATGCCGTTGTCGCAACCATGATTGCTATGGCAATACTGTATCTTTCTGTAAGCTTCTCCTCGGTACAAAGACAATCTGCAGCAATTCGATCTTTTGTTGATCAGAACGTAATCATGTTTCAATTGAAGACGGTGCAGATGGAAGCGAATCGGGAAGCTACTGTACTATCGAATGAGTCGAAACAAGACCCTGTTGATATTATGGACTATTTGCAGCACATTTTGTCCAAAGAAGGAAATGCAGGTAGCTTTGTGTTTGTAGGGAATGATGGATATTTTGATTCTAAATACGAGCAAATACTGATCCTGTTTGGAAAATACAGTGACCTGTCAGGGTTGCACTATGATGGAAGCATGGCTCTATTTGTCCCCGAAGCGCATAAAGAGGATGTAGGCAAGGAGTTCTTGATTTCGGGTCAAAACCTGAGAATTGCAGATAGTGCCGGGTCAAAATACAGTCTGTTCCACCCGCTGCATTTTATTGATTCTGACGACCTTATGCTGTCGAACACTTTAATCCTTTGCACGAGGGACTTCCAAACCGTAAACGGGATGTTCCCGTGGTGGGGATTGAGCAGTGAAGTATTTGGGCGAATGGTGCTTGTAGATCCGTCCGACAAGGAAGTCGATCAGCTTCAAAGAATCTTCTACGAACAATCAGGAACGTTATATACAGGGATCTCTACAAAGGATTTTACTCAGGTTACAACATCGGCTTCTATTCGAGCACACCGGCTGTATATTTGGTTTTATATCCTGTCAGGTGTTCTGTTGCTGATCCTTTTGATTTGCAATATTATTCGCGTTATTGAAACACATATTGCAGATTACACAGTACATCATCTTTACGGTGCACCAATTCGCACAATTCAGAAAAGAGTGGGCGGCTTTGTTCTTGCTCTAAATATGCTCCCTATCGTCGGGATAGTATTTGTGCTGTTTAGAAACGAAATGACCCTGTGGTACGTTTTGCCGCTGGGTATTGCTCTTGTTGCCGGTTTGTGCTTATTTGCCGCTATGTATGCAAGCAAGAGAATTGGTACGATGAACAACTTACAAAATCTAAGGAGAGATTACTAATGGAATTGTTATCCGTTCAAAATGTCAGCAAAAGTTTTAAGGATCACAGTTATACAGTTCATGCCGTCAATGATGTTTCTCTCGACATTCATCAGGGAGAAATGATTGCAATCATCGGCCCTTCAGGGAGCGGAAAAACCACCCTTTTGAATCTAATGGGAATCGTTATCTCTCCCGATTCCGGTGAAGTATATGTGGAAGGGCAAAAAGCCAGCGGGATGAATGATACTATGCGCTGCCGGATGCGCAATCAGTATTTCGGCTATATTGTGCAGGACTTCGCTTTGATCGAAGAAGACACTGCCATGCAAAACATTCTTGTTCCAACATTATATAGCAAGCATAAAAAGAGTTCATCAGAGTATCGGAAGCTAATCTATAGCATGGCTGAAAAACTGCAGGTTTCCGATAAACTGAAAAGTACGGTTAAGAAGCTTTCCGGTGGCGAGAGACAACGAATAGCAATCATTCGTAGCATGGTTTGCGATCAGAAAATCATACTGGCCGATGAACCGACCGGTTCGCTGGACAAGGATAATTCAACGATTGTAATGAAGTGCCTGCGCGAATTAGTCGACGATTTCAAAAAAACCGTGGTGATAGTTACCCACGATTTGAATGTTGCAAGACAATGTGACAGAACGTTTAATCTTACCGGTGGTGTTCTGACGCCCTGTAACCTGTAGTGCAACCAACGGCGTCATTCAATGAATGATAGAAAAATACAACATAAAGAAAGCTTTATGCAGGCACTGCAAGATTTGCACTTCGGGGAATGGAAATCACAGTATGTCAACCTCGGGGTTCTAGATGGTACACAGTGGAGTCTGGAACTTCATTTTTCGAATGGACAAAGGACTGTTAGCTTTAGTGGTTCCAATTCCTATCCTTATATTTTTGACGACTTTTGTAGCCTGATTGGCGAAAGAAGCGATGAAGAAACAGCGGATGAATAACTCTCTATCTGAAATATATCAAGCGCTGTTTTTACATTACGGTGACCTCCAATGGTGGCCGGCAAAGACACCTTATGAAGTGATGGTCGGAGCTATTCTCACGCAAAATACGGCATGGACGAATGTAGAAAAGGCCATCGGACAATTCGAGGACGACCTGACGCCGGAACGCATTCATCATCTGCCATTGGAGAAGCTTCAAGACCTCATCCGCCCGTCAGGCTTCTATAAACAAAAATCGCAGTATCTTAAAGTCTTAACCGAGTGGTTCATGAGCTACGACTGCGATGTGAAACGGATTCAAAATCTTCCTTTAAGCGATGTCCGTAAGGAGCTGTTAGGTGTTCACGGCGTGGGCAACGAGACGGCAGATTCCATTCTGCTCTATGCCTTCCATTTTCCGACCTTTGTCGTCGATGCTTATACCATGCGGCTTTTCAAACGTTATCCACTTGATGCGGGAAAGACCTATGTTCAAGTGAAGAAATTTATCGAGAGCAGGATACCCGCCGATGTGCTTGTCTATAATCGCTTTCATGCGCTGATCGTTCAGAACGGCAAAGAACACTGCAAAAAGAAAGCACTCTGTGAAGGCTGCCCTCTGGAAGGCTCCTGCAAAAAGTGCTTTGATTAAAGCTCCATGCCATTCTTGAATACAAAAGTAATCTTGCCATCCCTTGCTACTACAGCATGATCCAGCAGGCTGTGCCAGAGCATGGGGCTGAATTCTTTAATCTCGCCTTCGGATAGCAGAGTTTTGACAAATTGCTCTGCGCCGAGGAGACGGGATTTTTTGTCCTCAATCCAGGCGGTAAGCTGATCGTATTTTTCTTTGACCGAGTTAAAACGGTCTGTCATCTCATTGAAGTGTCTGTTGTATTCTTCCTGATCGAGCGCCACTCGGGCATTTTCGCTGATGGTATCTTCCATGCGTTTGGAGATGGATTCAAGTTCAACGTAGAGCTTGTCCCGCTCGATTTCCAAATCCGTCGTATCATAGGCGATTCTTTTGATTTCCTCGAAGTCTTCCTTAATCTGCTCCCGATTAAATACCAGTTGACTCACCGTGTGCATGAAAGCCTTTTCGATTTCTTCCTCCGTGAAATGAGGTGTCTGGCACTTGTTTTTAAATTTGCTGTTGCACTGAAGGACGGTGCGGCGGTACTTCTCGCTTTTGGAATGTGGATGGGCTATACTAAATAGGACAGTTTTTCTCCGAACATGATATAATAAGATTATAGGAGGAGAAGACCATGTCAAAAAAACATTATGAGGAAAATTTCAAGAAGCAAATTGTAAAAATATATAATCAAGGTAATCATAGCTATAAGGAGTTAAGTGAGCAGTACGGTATAGCTGCTTCAACTATGAGACAGTGGGTAATATGGTGTTAGTATATAACTATGGACACAGAAAGTTGAACATTCTATAATAAAACAAAGGAGTGTTCAATCATGGCAAAAAAGCAAAAATCCTATACACCAGAATTCAAGCAACAGATTGTAGATCTGC